>Ga0326513_10000226_pt1 | contig 45326 bp, 71 predicted proteins | sample 2_2465_0518_D_FD_203654 | JGI IMG/M metagenome (GOLD analysis project Ga0326513, IMG submission 203654) | Bovine rumen microbial communities from UC Davis, California, United States - 2_2465_0518 | ecosystem: Host-associated > Mammals > Digestive system > Stomach > Rumen | place: USA... | reverse complement strand
GCGTGTGCGGAAATAAAGCACATATCCCCTATTATCTGATAAGAGCCGCTTAAATGTAGGCTGGAACTGTTTACGTTATAGCAATCATCCACTGATCCTGTTTCGATGTTGGCTTTGCCTGCCAACTTGTTGTCAGTGGTAGTAGTATCATATGATTCTATGTATTGCGGAGGAATGGATTCTGTCGTAGGTGTAGCTTCCGATGTTTTTACGCCGATAGTGCCACGCTCAGAGCTATAATAGTATTGCCCTTTTGCAACAGGCTTTAGATCGGTGGTTGTAGCAGTGGAATCTGCCGCTAATCTCGCTAATTTTTCAATCTCCAAATAATCGTAAACATCATCGGCTATCGCTCCCGATAAATCGTCTGCCGCGATATTGGCTGACAATGGCAACCCTGCAATCGTTCGTGTACGTGGTACATATTCGCCAGACGGAGGAACGATAGTGCCGGAAGCGAGCCCAACTAAAATATCATCCTCTGCCGCCGAGGAAGTGCCGGACGGATTAGCCGCTTTCTGACAGTCAAGCATGAAAGTCATGGTTTTCAGCACTTGCGACGTAAGTTCATTGTTGATATCGGTAGTTGTAATGATTGAAATATCGCACTGAATGTTTCCTGCGATTTCCATGACGACGGATGGCACAAATACTGTCACTGTACCATCGGTATTAACAGTCCCCTCAACAGAGGCTTTCTTTGTCGTTTCAACTCCGCCCTCGATAACAGGTGTGAGGTTTTCGCAGTTAAACCATACTTCGGCGCTATCCTGAATCTGTAAAGGAGTTCCGTTGTCGGTGATAGTCACCTTAAATCCTCTTGTATAAGCGTCTTTTTGCTTTGCCAGAATAGGAGCAATAGGATTGAAGCGACTAACATCTAATGAAATTTCTTGAATAACTGAGCCGTTATATTGCATTAAATACCCCCTGTCACATTCATTTTGGAATCTATATAAAACAATGCTGTTCTTAAAGGAACATCTACGGTTGATGTTGTGGGAGTGGAAACGAGTTCACCACCAACAACAGATAAAGTGTGGGTTGTTATTTGTTTTGTTGTCAGTACGGCGATATCACAATTCACTCTATCATCAAGCGACATCGCTTCATCGGGAATAGCGACTTTGATTTTGCCGTTCTCTATCTCAGCGTTAACGCTCGCTTGATCTCCGTTCGCCAGTTCATAGTTGAACTTAGCTGTATATGTGTTCGGGATATCTAACGGTACATCGTCCACCATCAGCTGAGTTATCAGCACATGAGAATCCGTATCATCCTGAGCGATAAATAATGGTCGGTAAAGATTAGCAGAGGTAACATCTGTGTTTAAATCGTGCGTAACAATCAAGCCATAGTCACCTTCTTCCAAGCGGTAAATGTACTGCCGTCAAACGTCCTGACAAATTCATCCCCTGTTGTTGAATACCATGCCTTTTGTACACCGAAAAGATAGTAGTTTCCGTTAGCCAGCCTCTTAGCCGCCGCTACTTGCATGATAAGGTTGGTGTTAAGGTTGCCGTTAGGGAAGTTAGAAATAATAGATCCCTGTCCTGCACTGTACACATAAATTCCGGTGTCTTTGTAGTTGTTGAGGTTGACGGTTGTATCAGCTATGTCCCTAATATAACCCATCACAGGAAATCCGTTTTGTCCGATCGTACCAACAACATCAAGCGTATAAACAGGATCATTGAAATTGATTCCCACTTTCTGCTTGCGTATAGCGATAACAGGAGTGCCGACTGCAACGGAATGTGTTAGTTGAACATTCTTAATTCCGTCCGTGATATTGAACGTCAGCGTGTACGATTTATTGCTGTCAAACTCAACAGGGTCGTCGTTCTGATCTACCCATGTTCCGTCAAACGAAAATCTATTTCCCGATATCTCCAGCTCAGGAACGAATGTCGAAAAAACGGAGCTTGAACCTTCTTCTTTTGCTTCAATGCTATTGCAGGTCAACAAAGGGTTAGCCCCATCGTTTAACGGAGGATCGCCGTACCATGAGCCTTCAAAGTCGAGGATGAGTGTTTTGCCTGTTCCGTTTTGCCTGTGTATATTGTCTGCTGCAAACGCAGGCGGAAGATAACTGTATATTTTTAAGGTCCGTTTTATTGTCCTTACAAACCCTCTTGAATCCTCTGCGCTAAATTCAATCTGCAAATCTCTGCTTATGGATTTGTATGTTGATAGGTCGAGCTCTATGTAGGAAGGAAGGACAGTATAATTTCTGCTGAAAGCGCCCGGAATCACTATGCTGTATTTATCGATTGTAGCTCCGTATTTTCCCTGCGCAGGCGAAGGGATCAGTTTCATCAAAGAGAAGCCTTGCAATCCGCCTGTATCATAAGTCGTTATTTTCCTTGTATTCGCCGTACTGCGCGTGTCACGCCAATCAGGGAACGTACTCCACCACGGCGAAAAAACATTATAAGAATTGTCGAGCGTGATATCCAAAATACGTGACGCAGAAGATTCAGTCCAGTATGAAGAAGTTTTGGACGGCGAAGATTGCAAATAAGCAACATATTTTACGGTTGTTTTGTCGGGTCTGCTTGAAAAATAACTCGCAAAATCGAAATCGTCTGTGCTGTTTTGACCGTTTAATATTCTAAAACTCTGAGTGTATATCCATTCAGCGCTTGTGTCGAACGGCTCTAAGTAGAAATAGTGGTTAACATCAGGCGAGCCATAAGGGTTACATCTCAACCGATAATATCTTTCTCTCGGCACAGATTGATGAAATTTGATTGTAAAATAATGCTTGCCTGCAATAGTTTTTAAAGCTAAATCTTCAATGTCATAAAAGGTTATCGCCATCAGGAATCCTCCAGATAAACTATATTCATGCCGTCATCGGCAGGCACCAACATAGCATTGCCGAGTTTGATATATGCGTTGTTTTCTACATTCGGATTATCAATGTTTGACTTGACTAAAAGGCGGTTGATTTGGCTCTCTAACTGTCCGTTCAACGCAAACACTAAACTCGTACCCTGATATACAGAAAAACTTTGCGGTTCAATTTTAGTGTGATATATCGTATCTGTTGAACTGACGTTGATACCTTCGGTGTTAATTAACCCTAAGACTGCCGTACCGTTTTTGTCTATTCCATATGACCATGACGTATAGGGCTCTCCTGCTTCTTTGTTCCAGTCAGCGCCCGAACACCAAACCACACCAGCGCCCGAAAAAGAATAGATAACATCGTTAGGCTGTAATTTTCCTTCTTCCGCTAATACAGACAAAGAAGTAGATCCGTCAGGGATATCGGCTGTTGTGAAATAGTAATAAGCGCTGTCACCATCTGTAACTGTTATCCTGCGTAAACCGAGGGCTTGCTTTACAATGTCGGTCAGCCTATCCCTCGCTGCCGTTTCGCTGTCCTGCAAGTTGCGAATTAAATCTTTCAGATACTTTTCGTCAGACTGTTGTTTTGCCGTACTGTTCTGCGTAACAACCTTTGCTTCCGTGTCCGACTTGCCGACACTCTCAATACTTGTGTCGCCGTTGAGCGTGAATGTAATCTTAGATATGACAGTTTTGTGTGTTGTACCGTCATTATCCTGATAGTTTACAATGTCCATCGGCTCTAAGTAGATCAGAGGAACGATAGAAGCTGTGCAGGGACGGTACGGTATAGCGGTAAGTGTCAGTGCGTTCCATATATTGTAAAAGGCTTCACTGTAAGTGCTTTGCCAGTTGTCACCTTGTATAAGCGAGTTGTTGTTGATGATATAGTGGTAGTAATCGGGTTCTTCGCTCTCAGTGCTGTTATAAACCGCAGATACGCCGTCCTTTTGCACTTCAAGTCCTGTGAACTGTACAGGCTCGTATACGTCGGAACTATATCTATCATGCGGAACGATAGTTTCATCTACTTCTTCAAGGAATCTGAAAATGAGTTTTCCGCTTGCGTCAAATAAAGCACACGTTCCTGTGAGCGCAGCCACCCACTGAATGAGCCGTCTGTAAGTAATGTTGCTATTCTCAGATAACAAACTGCCCATGTTTACGGTCAAATCGTAGTTAGGGAGACTCACAAAAGCAGCGCTATCATATTCAACATTGGTAACTGTGCAGATGGCGCTGACAATCCCTTGCAGAGTTTTGATACCCTGAAAAGGGTTGTCCTGTTTCGAGGTAGGAACATAGTAGTCAAACCAAGTCATTCTATCGAGCGCTGAGATAAAGATCGTGTCAGCTTTGTGCGGCATTGTGGTTATGGTGAATTTACCGATATGCCATTCATAAAGTCGTGCGTTCTCCCATCTTCTTGCGTTCCACTTTTTAATACCTAAACTAACATCAAGCTCTTTTCCCTCAAAGCTGATAGTGTTGATATCTACCTTTTGACCAGCCTTGTTATATAGATACCCTTTATTCAACAGAGTAAACTCAATCTCTGCCGATATAGCGGTGCCAATCTCCAACATGTTACCAGTGGTGAAATATCTATCCCACTTGAAGGAGTTTTGCGCAATGTCGTCGCCATCAATGCAGATAACATCGTTGCCGTTGATGAACTCGATATGTATTGTCTGTTTATAGTTGTTGCGTAATAGTTCCCTCGCTTCTTCGGGGATTACATCATTTGAAAACATAGTGCGCTCCTATTAGCTGGGATCTCGAGAAATAAGGTTGAACGAAAGATTAGTCCAGAGATTCTTAGTTCCGTTATATGCTGCTGCTGTCATGTTTCCTGTATAGAAAACCTCTGTTCTTCGATATCCGAAATAGGGATCAGTGATAGGGTCAATGAACGTAACGGTCACATACTCAGGTGCAAATGCGCTCATAATACTTTGCATTTCCTCGGTGGTCAGATACGACCATTTGAGTTTCAAGCCCCTGATAAACCCTATTCTGTTTTTGTGCATAACGCCGTCCTCTGAACGTCCGGCGGTTGCGTTGGATAAATCCTCTTTTTCCCACTCATAAGAAGTAGGACACTTCACAAGCCGTGAACCGTCAACAGAAATAATCGGGTTAAAATCCTTTCCGTTATTAAAAGGGTTATAGCTCATGCAGTGTCCTCCTTTTATACTGTGCCAACAGGCACCGTGGCAACGCCGTTGCGCTGATTTTGTCTTACAAATGCGTTGGTAATAGATGATACGCTGATAGTGTTGTCTTTGCTCAGTAAAGCTCTTAACAGGTTGTTCTGCTCTCTGAGAAGTCTGTTTTGCTCCTCGTTGGCACTCTCAACACCTTCCGCAATACCTTCAATGATCTGTTCATTGTTGGCGACTGCTGTACGACCGTTGTTAAACTGACCGACAAGCTCATTGTGGTTGGCGTAGAACAGTCCGTCCTCGGGGAAGCCGCCGGTAGCGAGTTTCGGTATCTCGGGAATGTTAAAGCCAAACTTCTTTCCGCCGATAAACGGTACCCAGTCGGGAACATCAAAACTAATCTTGTTAGCGCCCCTAATCAGTACGTTAATGCCATCGATGATCCAGTTAACAGGTGTTTTGATAACATTCCAAATCCCCTGCCAGAGATTGCTAAACCACTGTTTTATACCGTCAAAGGCGCTCTTGATACCAGATACAGCCTTGCTGAAAAGATTTTTGAAGAAGTCAACAACAGGCGAAAAGATATTTTTGATACCACTCCACAAATTGGAGAACAGATTTTTCACAGGAGATACAATGTTCTTATCAAACCACCCTGTCACTGAGCTCCAAATGTTTTTGATATCGCTCCACAGATTAGAGAAGAATTGTTTCACGGAGTTCCACAATCCCTTAAAGAGATTTGTGACCGGCTGAATGACATTCGAGCTGAACCAGTCTTTCACTAAGCTCCACTGTGTCTTTATCCAGTCCCAAGCAAAACGGAACGGCAGCGTGATAGCGTCGAGCAGGGTTTTAAACACGCCCTTCACCAGCGAAACAACGCCGTCTACGATTTGCTTTGCTCCCTCTTTGATGGAGGCTTGATCGTTATTGAAAATACCCTTGATAACCTTTAACACGCCACCAAGCACATCTAAAATGCCACTAATCAGCTCCCAGACGGGCTCTAAGGTGCTTATGATCGTGTCGATGAACGGTGAAGCGGCTTCGATGATATCACCGATAATCTCAAACAAATCGCCTAAAATCGGGGCCAATTTGTCTGCGATTCGGACGATCATGTCTAAGATTTTGTCGATGAGCGGTGAAAGAACGGTTATGATTTTTCCGATCGCCTCACCAATCACAGGTAAGACAGGAGAAAGCTTTTCCATCACGGCTGAAACGGTGCTGATAATTTTGCTCAACACAGGTGAAAGCGCCGTAATAATCGGAGAAAGCATGGAGGCAATATTGCTAAGCACAGTGCCGATAGCGGGCAAAAATTCCTCTGCAATCGGAGGCAAAATCTCATCAAGCAGGACTTTGAATGAGCCGACCAGTTCAGCTACAGGCTCTTTCAGGCTTTTAAAAGATTCTTCAAACGCAGACATATCTAAGTCTATTCCAAGCAAATCTCCTAAACCTTCAAAAGCGGCGGCAGCTATGTCAACTACGCCATCCCATAGACCTCGCCAATCGATATTTGCCAAGCCATCTGAAAACGCCTTGCCTATTCCGCTCCAATCAATCTTTGTTAGAGCTTCCGCAATCGCATTTAGCAGATTAGTAGCCAACACCGATATCTTTCCGAGATCGAATGTCGAGATAAAGGCTATGATGGTGTCTGATACCTTCGCCCAATCGATGGTGGTTATTAGCCCTGTTAGGAATTCTAAGCCTCTTGATATCCAGCCGACAAGCGCTCTCGCTAATAGCTTTGCGTTTTCAACACTTGCCAAGCCGTTTATCATCTTCCCTATTCCAGACCCAAGCGCAGACCAATCAACGCCCTCGATATAAGTCACATAGAATAGCAGAGCCGTTTTGATACCCTCAGATATCGTCTGCCCTAACTTAGTCCAGTTTAAGTCTGCTACAAAGCCGTTGATGAATGTATAGATTCTCGTAGCAATATCTTTTGCTTTTTGCTGAATGGGAGCCCAGTTAATACCATCCAAAAGACCGTTTATCTTCTCTGCAAAGAACGAACCTAAGCCGCTCCAATCAATGCCCTTGATCGACTCTAACAAGTCGTCGGACAATCCTGCAATCTGTGTCGGAGCTTCCACAAACATTGTGCTGTAATCTAATCCGCTCTTATCTCCTGTGCCGGACGATGTAGAAGCGGTGTTTTTGTCGGAAGCCTGTTCGCCAATAACGGTGATCTCATCCAATCCTGCAAAAGACCTTTTGAGTTCTTCGGTTTTGTCTTTCAGCTTATCTGTGCTTTTGCTTGCACTGTCAGCCGCCTCCGCATACTCCGTTGTTACCCTCACGGCTTTTGAATATGTTTTCTTGCCTGATAATGCGGCGAACATCTCCGCAATCTTATTGTTTATCTCGGTAAACTTTGTGAGAATCGTGTCAAGCAGAGGCGTAAACGTGTTGACCAGAGGAGCGACTACAGCACCTAACGAGTTCTTAAACGTCAAATACGCAGAGGCAAGCGTATCTAAGTTCTTAGAAAACTCACCGTTGAACGTCTTTGAGTATTGGTATATATCGTTTATTCCGTCTTTGAAAGCCGATGTAATGCTCTTGATTATCGTCCTGATAACTCGATAGAAAGCTATGCGTTTTAGTGAGCTTATCACGGTGGATAGCTTACTTGCGAATTGTCCGATAATAGAGGATGAAAACGCACTCTTTATCGATGAGCCAACAGTGGTGACGGCAGATTTGAGCTTAGAGAATCCAGTTTTTGCCATCGACACGAAAGTAGAAGCTACTTTCTTTGCGGTTGAATAAACGGTAGATACGGTGGAAGCTACAGCTTTTGCCTTGCCCCAAGCCGACGACAACGAGCTTGTCCAATCTTTGAACCCTGTATTGGTGCTTTGCGCTTTGTCGCTGATAGCAGATACTTTGTCTGTTACTTCATTTGCCTTTGAAGCGGCTTCGGTGCTCATTGTGGCTTGCCGAGTGCCACCGAGATTAGCAGCACTGTCTTTTATGGCCCTCGTAGCTTTTGTAGCGCTTGCCGTAGACATTGTTTTGTTTACGGTAGAAGAAAAGTTTTTGAGGTTATCGGACTTCAAGCTGTTGACGGTTGATTTTAACGTGCCGAGTTTGTCGCTCAGAGAATTGACAGAGCCGGAGCTACTGTTAGCTCCGCTTTTCACTTGACCGAGTTTAGATATTAAGCTGTTTAGTGTGCTTTCGGCTGATTTGCTATCGCCTGTTACCTTAATAACTAAAGTATCAATTATCTCGTCTGCCACTGTCATTCACTTCCTTGTCAGCCTGTTCGGAAAGTTTTTCGTTATGGGATTTCGCCCACGCTTTCATATCCGCTATAAACGCCTCATACTTCCTGCGCTCATCACGCTTTCTGCGTTCCTCTGCTTCTTTTTTGGTCAAAGCTATCGGTTCATCCCGATACTCTATCGGCTTTGTACCGTTCTTTGCAAACGCCCTGAATATAGGCGACACGCAGCACAGAGCCTCGTATATATATAAGCCTTGCAGCCATAGGTTTCTGTTTGTTTCTTGTTGGCGTAGTTTGTACGCCTCTCGGTAAGCGATAACTAACGTGCTTTCGCCCTCCCAATACTGTTCGGGCGTCATGCCTATCGAGATGTAAAATGGTAAGTGTTCAACGAATATATCTGTATAAGAAATGGGAGCGCGACTATCTGCCACGCCCCCATCAAGGGACGGACGATCACTTACCAGCTCGTGTCCCAGCTCACGTTTCCCTCGTCGTTTTCGTCAGGTTCATCAAACAGGGTATTCGCCGGTTCAATATACATTTCAGACAACTTCTCAAACATCAGGTCTTTGTTGGTGAAATGCTTTAAAATCTCATCGGTGGTGTCCTGAGAAATGCCTTTGTGGTGCATTTGGAAAGCACCCCAGAACAGGAGTGGGAGCAGGGTGACAGGCTTTGCGTCAACCTCGTTCAGATTGAAGCCTCTGCGCTCCATGATATTCTTAACTACTTTTCGGTTATACTCCAGCGTGTAGTCCTTGCCTTCATAGCTGAAAGTAATGGTCTTAGGAGTAGTAGCTTTCTTGCTCATAAGTGTAGATCCCTTTCTCGCTTATAGCGTGTGATTATTCAAATACGATCGGAGTGCTGACCGCTACCGAAACAGTCATTTCACGCACAGCGTTAACGTCGCCGCCATTGACATAGACGGAAACATAGCCCTTAAAGGACATTTTGCCATCCTCGCCAGTGGGAGTAGCAACGCCATCAGCGACGGTGCCGCCGAACCAGACTGCCAGATCCTGCTCAACGCCCTCAAGAGCCTTGATAGCAGAATAGTCAGACTTGACATAGTTGCAGGTGAACTCTTTGGTATCATTCTGCTGAATACCGAAGATGTGGGTCTGCATACCGTCAGACAGTGTGGTGGTTTCAAGCAGTTCAGGAGAACCACCCATGTCGGGATAGTTCTTGATATCTACCAGCTTATCGTAGGTAGTGGTACCGCCGCTTGTAGTGCCCTTCATCAAAAACGACTTATAGGTAGAAGTCGGTGTGGTTGCTGCTGACATTTAATTACCTCCTTGTTATTTCTCCGTTTGCAGAGATATTAGCGGAAAAACGCCCTACGATTCTGAACTTAGTGGAATTGTCAATACTCATAGGTAACATAGAGTTCCGCATAAACCCTAAGTTGACGAGTGTGTCGCTAACAATAGAGAATATAGCTTTACACTCGCTTTTCTTATTCTTTCTCTTGTTGGAATAGACGTTGACCTCATACGTTACGATAACGTGATTCTCGTTGCTTCCTGAATCGACTGTTCGTGTGTTAACGTAGTTGTCGATCTGCTCAATACAGACGCAAGGAAAAACCGAAGGAGCTAACAAAGTTTCATCGTATACAGTGATATCGGGATATTCAGTTCTCAGAGCAGTCAAAACCGCCTGACCGATAATGCTTTCATTATCTATCATTAGAGCCGTAAACCTCCCTCGCTATATCGATGATTTTGTTTCTCATGTCTTTCGACGCTTCATACATACCCCTCGCAGGAGGATTACCATGTGTGATAACAACGGTTTTGCCTGATTTCTTTTGAATAACTCTGCCGTTAGTGCCGGGATTCCCATAATAACCCCAGCTATCATTTGAGCCTTTCCCCTCGCCATATTCGCCTCTGATAAAGCCTAATTCGGCTTCCATCGGGTGTCTATCGGGATAAAAAACACCGGCACCAAACTCAATGAAAGTCACGGCGCTTCCCTCGGCTTTTATCGCAAGCTCAGTGTCGGATATCCATTGCGGCGTACTCGTCACAACAACATCATTATCTCCGTCATACTGAGCGCTTGCGAATTTCACCTGCGCTGTATCAATTCCGATTTCCGCCAATCTTTCAAGCATGGTCTTAGTCTTGCTTTGCAGACTGTCCCGATATTGCTTTAATTGGCTGATAATCGTATCAACATTTGTGTTTAGTTCAATCAAGATACATCAACCTTGCTGATTGCAATCGATATGGAATTGAGCGATTTTGCTACCCTTTTTACGATATAGTCAAACACATACTCGCCGTCTGCGTCTTTCGTAGGCCGAACGTCAATAAACAGTAGGGTGTTTTCGTCTATCGGGCAGTTAATATCATCGGTTACAATGACTTTGTGATACTCGATATCATTACCAAACTGCTCTACGCTTGACGTACCAGTGGCAGGAGCGATATTAGCTCTCATCATGACAGGATCGCCATATACCAACTCTCTACCCATGCCGTCAGGCTTAGGAGCTGAGCCAGTCAAAAGCGAGTAATAAAACGTCCTTTTGTTGCGCTCTAAGCACCTCATCCGACCACCTCAACACAGGGCGTGACGCTTTTGAGAATTGCTTCTTCGCTCTCAAAGGTGCGATTTACGCCATTTTCGTTGTGAGCGGATTCGCCCTCAGCGCCGCGCTTATAATAGAGGATGATCGCCAAGTCAAGCTGCTTGTCCTGATATCTTGTCGGCACCGTAGTTGTTTCGGTGTCGTAGCCAAATGGATAGCATTTGTCGAGAATCTTTGAGGCGGCTAAACGGAGGTAAACGCTTACTAAAAAATCATCCGTTTCGCCTGTAAGCACTTTCATTTGGTCTAACAAACTATTCATTTCGTTTACCTCCTGTTAGTTTTATTGATTAGCCCTCTGTGCCGGACGTCGGAGCGTCAAAGGAAGCAGCGAGGTTGGTAAACTTAGCGTGATACCACTCGGGGCCGTGATCGAGACCGAGCTGACCGAAGATCTGATACTGAGTGCCAGCGCCAGTCTTAGCGAGCTCCTCGAGGAAGAAGTTGCCATGATCGGGAGTGGGCTGTTCGACAGGACGGATAACGTCAAGGTTGAGAACCAGAGCAGTACCGGCAGGCAGGCACTCACCGAGATAGAGGTAAACCTCGCCCAGAGGAGTAAGGACGCTGGACAGCTTGATACCGTTGATCTCTCTTGCGGCAGGAACGATAGTAAGACCGTTCTGCTGTGCGTCGGCGTTGAGCTGGAAGTAAGCGGTCGGGTCGAGCCACAGAGCCAAGCCCTCAGTAGTGCCGTTGGATTCATAGATCAGTTTGAGCGCCGCAGCAGCGTCCCACAGACCGAGGGGCTTTCCGCCCATATCGATCACGTTGGAAGTGATAGCGGAGATCAGACCGCGAGTCTTGTTCGGGGTGTCGTCGTCGGTCGCTTTCTGATATACGCCGTTGATGTAGGTGTACTCGATATCACGTGCGATCTTCTGCATACGAGCCGCAACCTGGAAGTCAAGCTCGCTGATCGGATTAGCCTGCTGACCAGCAACATTTGTGCCGGACAGAGTGCCCATGTTCGACGTTTTGCCGTAGGACACATAGACGCTCTCCTGGAAGATCTGAGTGACGTTTGTGATCTGAGAACGAGTGACAACCGCAGGAGTGGGAGCGGTCAAAGAAGCGTTCTCGGAAATAGCAGGCTGAGAACCGTTGCCGCCGCCGGTGTATTCCTGACCGACAACAAATTCAACGTGGTTAGTCAGCGCCATTCTGCCGCCGATGATCGAGGACAGAGGTGTTTTGGTGTTGCCCTTATTAAAGAGCATACCGGAGTAGTTAAGTACTCCAAAACTTGTAGCAACTGCCATAAATTACATCTCCTTTTTAATTTGGCTGTGCGGTGGATTGTGCAAGTCGGGTGTAGTACGCCGCTTCGCCTGCACTACCGTTATCTAAGGCTTCCTTCGCTTTCTTAGTGTATTCGTCTGCTACACTCCCAGCTCCACCTGCGCCGGGGCGAGGGGTGTTTTTCAACGCGCCTTTAGTAACCTGTTTATCGTGCGCTTCGAGGAATTTCTTTTGACACTCGAACACCTTGTCCATCTCTCCCTCAGCCGTAGCGTTGGCGATTTCAAGAGCGAGCTCGTCATCATATCCCATGCTGAGATAGCTTGCCTTATACGCCGAGATGGTTTTCTCTTTTTCAAGAGCCGCCAGCTTTTGCTCCATCTGAGCGTACTTTTCGTCGGCTTCCTGCTTCTTCCGCTCATCGTCGTCAAGCAGAGCGTTATGCTTTTTCTTCCACTCTGCCGCTTCCTTGTTTGCTTTTGAAACAGAATTTCTGAGCTTAGTGTTTTCCTCGGAATGATCGTTGTACTCGAACTTTTCAAGAGCCGCAACCTTTTCTTCGGCGGTCATGTCCTCGTAACCTTCGATGAGTTTTGTGTCAATATTCATTTTTTCCTCCATTCTGCGATTAAAGACTTCCCTGTCTGTTTTTTCTGTTTTTGGTAGGGTTTTCTCCCTTTTTGCGTTTTTACAACTTCCCTGTTGCTTTGTTGAAAATATAAAAAGAGCTATGAACGATTGCTCATAGCCCCTGTTGACTGTTTTGCGGCACCTTGTTGTACCGCCCTATTTAGTTTTGCCTGTATACGGCAGATAATAACATCGGCAGCCCCAGTGAGGTTTAGGCGGCACTTTGTCTATGTCGTAGACTTTATCCTGCCGCTCCTCGCATACATGGCATACTCTGTTATCTTCTTCGGTCATCCAGACTACCTTTTTCACGCCTTTGTCTTTATAGGCTTGCAAGGTGGCAGCGTCGGTGATTTCGATTGCATACTCAGCTACCATCTGAGCCCAATATTTTTTGGCTTTGTCAAAAGCGTCTGCTTTGCCATCCTTTGACATGATGGCTTCATATGACCGATATTTCTTTCTTTCGGCTTCTTTTGTGTAGATATATGTAGATGTGGGATTGAATGAATTGAGAAAATCCAAAACCCACAACTCGTCAATGATATCGTCGTGGTTAGCGGCTTTGTACGCCCTCTTAGCAATCTCAACTAATAGCGGAGTGGTTATCTCGTTCAGCTTTGTATACGTTTCGGTCACATAGCCAAGCGTAGTGATTTCATCCATCTTTGCCAGACTGCGAACGTTCCGTTTCAGCTTGTTAAAGATTTCAACATATCGTGCGTTAAGATAGCGAATTACCTTGTCTGCGTACTCATACATTTATTTCCTCACTTCTAACCGCCGTGAGATTGTTGAGTTCTTCCTGCTGACGTTCGACAGCTACACGCTCCCATTCGGCGCTCATGTCATATGCGCTTTGAGGATCAATAAACATTCCGCAGTGTTCAAACGCAAGCAACGGATGGATCTTGTCGTTGTTGAGCATGGTTGTCAGGACTTGCGACTTCTCCTGAATGTTCTCGTAGTTACGACGTGTGAATCTTACGTCGATAGCAGACAGCCTAAAGTCATTCCTGCCGTATACGGAAGAAATACGTCTGATAACCTTTAAAAACTCTTTCTCGGCCATGATAAATAAGCCCTCAGAGTCTTTAGCCCTGTTTTCAGCCGCTTCCCATCCGTCACGAATTTCGGTAGCTTTGCCTGTGTCGCTCGTAGACTGACCGCCGTTTCGGTTAGGAATACCGCAGATCGTCAGTACCGTCTGATACATATAATCGACAAGCGTCTGCGTCTGCGTTTGATTAAGCTCCTGAATGAGATATTTGATATCTGTGCCATCAGGGATCATGATACCGCCCTGTTGACGGAGCTTTTTGAACTTCTCGTCGTCAATCTCGGAGCCAACAAACACAAGAAGCGCCTGCACAAACTGTTCAACGCCATCCAGACGGTTGGAAGATACAACGTTGATAGCGTCAAGCAACTCCATGACGATCTCGAAAGAGCCAAGCCTTGCGAAGTTGGCAGGATATTCAGTGATAGGATTATAGCCGATCAAATGCGGCTCAGAACGCACCAGAACACCATTTACCAGCAGATAGAACATGGTATCTGTATAGCAGTAAAACTCTGTGTTGCCGTCCTGCTTTTTGATGATATTGCAGGATAAAACAGGCTTGTGACCTAAACCAGACCAGTAAACTACAAAGGTGTTAAACGGATTGAGCGTGTAGATGTTAAACGGTGCTTCATCCTCGTTGTCGTTCGGATTCGGCAGAGCCATTCTGTAAGAAGTTCCGCAGATGGTAGACCACCAGACAAGCTCTTTATCCTTAACCGCTTTGTTTTCAAGATACATTTCCTCGTTCAGCTCGGCAATAGAATCATCATCCTGCCCTGTTGATCGCTTGACGTACTGAATAGGCTGACCCATGAGATAGCCGACCTTGAAAGACACGATCTCATATGCCCTGTTTTCGACTACTTTGTTGTTGATCTCGGGTCTAACGTCCTTTTGGCGGTTCAGAATCGGCTGCTTGCCCTTGTAATAATTCAACAGATATTGAATATCCTGCTGATTGCCGAGATGAGTAGACATAGCGTTAGTAACCACCTCGACGATGTTGCTCTCATCTATCACCTCATAATCGCTATATATTGGCAATCTGCCAAATGGTACATTCAATCTGTTTCACCTCTTAACAAACAAAAAAAAGGACTACGAAAAAATCGTAGCCCTTGTTGACTGTTTCCCTCTATCCATTTATAGAGGTCTTTACTTTAACTTTTCTTGAAATCTCAACGACAACAAGTTTGCCTTGCTCTCGCTTTATCTCTGCTGTATTCCCTCTTTTTAGGATTTTCGCAATAATCTCTTGCGTATTAACATCAATCATTCTATTTTCACCAATACAATGGTATATCAAAACACTGTATTTGTCAATAATATTCTACATTCTTGTGGATAAATTTTCTCTTATATCGCTCTACGGAAAATTTCAACGGTTTTTGACTTGCCGATAACCATTGTGATGGCACCGGCGAGGCTGTCAGGTGCGTCGTCGTGCTTGTTTTTGCCGACCAGCTTGAAGCTGAAAACATTCTGCATGAACATTGAATATTCTTTGCTCCGTTTCCCTTGCTCCCTAAACACCATCATGTCACGGATATCGGGCGCTTTGTCGTATATTCTTTGATTTTTGGCGGTAGTGGGTGGAGCAGGCTTAGAGGTCAGGTTAATTCTGATCTCCTTATCCCTTAACAGCTTCTCTACTTCTTCCTTATATGATTCCGTAGACTTATTCGCTTCGATCTGCATGGCGCTCACGCCGTATTTCTCGATCTTGCCGACAAGCATGGGTTGAGTCGTCTTTTTATCCTCATCTGAATAAACAACGTCATGGACAAAAATTTCCTCGCCGTATTGGAAGCAGACAGGAGCAGCCACAAAGTCGCCGCCGCCAAAAGCAGGGTCAACGTACATGAATATTCTGTCAGGCTCTCTGTCAGTCGGAAGTACGCCGTTATAAAACCGCATTTCTCCAGGCGCGAACAGTGTACCATCTCTTTCTATCGGCTCTCCCATGTACTGAGCTTCCCATGATGGCATATCGTTGTTGTGTTCAAAAGAAGCCCGACGCATTTGGTAATATTTTGTCGAGAATCCAACACCGTAATCATAATCAAAGTTGCTCTCGTCTTTGCTGTTCAGTGCAGGGAGATTGATGATTTCAAACCGCCTGTTAGCAAATTGCTCATCCTCGGTCAATAAGGACATTCTCAGTCCGGCAGGATCGGCAATCGACCATCTTGTACCGCACCATAACACCTTTGCTTTTTCTTTGGCTCTCGGGAGCAAGTTGTTATCGACCTTTGACCATGCGGAGATCAATCTGTCTTTATTTAGTGCTTCTTCGATACCGCCTATCAGATCGTCACTGACCAGAAAGCCCGAACAGTCGCAAGCACCATTCAACGTGCCATACAATGACCGACAAGTGAGTGACGGATATCTTTTCTTTCGATCAATGTTCAGCGTTTCGTCTTTGGCGTTTGTCTGTACTACCTTTGCTTTAGGGAACACATCATGCCAGAGATATGTAGTCGGGTCGTTGATAATCTCTAACACGCCACTGTAAAATGCCGACGTAATAATATCTGAATAGGCTGAATAAAGGTTGCTCCCCTCGCTATCTCTGCCGACAATCCATGTTGCCAGAAACATGAGAATCGTGGTCTTGCCCACGCGCGGCGGCATTGACAAAAACAATTCGTCCAGCTCATCATCAGCCAGTCTTTGGATCGCCTTAACCAACGGCAGCATGACTTTTCGTCTCGGCTGATAAAACCGTTGGCTCGGCTGTCTGTTTATCTCCAGATACAGCATATAGTCGTCGAACCTATACGGAGCGTCAAACAACAAGCATTTCTTATACAGCTTGAAGAAGTCCGACACCATAACACCCTTACTGACAAACTGAGCCGCTTTTCGCTTGATCTTCCTACTTGTTTCGTGTGCAAGCGCAAAATCATTCTTCTCCGCCTCTACGCAAACAGTAAACAAATCATCATATGCCGTATAGTTGTCAGGGTGCTTGTGTATCTCATAACTAATCCTATTTATCAAATCTTGCATATTTATTCCCCTTTTTATGCAATTTTGAGCAAATAAAAAGGGACTACTCGATTGAACGAATAGCCCCTGTTGGCTTTTTCCTCACCACCCGATTGTGGGAGGGTCTTTTTTTGTTTTTGGAGGGATTTTTACTTAATTGCAATTCCTTGTGTCTTTTCTAACCACTTTTCAATCAAATAATCAGCGAAAGCCATATAAACAGAAGATTCCGAAACTCTTGAAAAATGGCAACCTACATTTTTGTTCATATAATTTCTAAGTTCGTCTTTTCTAAATTCTTTGTTTTTGCCGAAACGATCAAACCTAAAATCTTCGTCTAAATCTTTAATTATCTTATCAGCGTCAAACCCTCTTGATTCTATTTCATCATTTAGCTTTTTGCGCACAATATGTCCTGCGTCATAACCTAAAAAAGAGTTTTTGTCTTTCCTATAAACCCATCTAAAGAAATTTGTAGGATTAGTTGTATCGGGAGAATCAAAATGGCACTCAGGACAAAGTAAAAACATATTTGACGGCTCTTCTGTTCCTCCCAAAGCTCTCGGATATATGTGCGCTCTTTCGCAACTTCCGATAACCTTCTTGTGATTCCACAGTTTCTTATAATCGAAGCCGTTTATGGTTTGACATTCCTTGTGTATTTCTTTTTCTTCTTTTGCGGAAAGCAAAGGTCTGCCACAAGCCCAACAATAAGGTTCTCCCCAGTCTACAACGACAATCATATCTGTGTAATCTTTGCTGTCTTTAATTCCTATAACTTTTCCGTATTTTGTAATTTTCTTGTCTTTCCAATAATTGAAAATATCATAATGGCTAATGGTAATACTCATTTTGCTCCTCCTTAATTGCCTTTTTTATTTTTCCTCGGAATTTTTGATATCGTTTTTCTTCTCAAACTCTTTCACCCTGCGATAAAACGTATTTGACTTTAGCCCAAGGTGTTTCATAGCCGTAGTAGCTGTGATCCTGCCCTCCTTCCAAAGCCTATATTCTTCCTCAAACTGTTTCCAGTCTATTTTGATCGGTACACGCCCTCTATATTCGCCACGTGCTTTCTTAGCGTCGATTCCCTCTTTTTGGCGCTCTAAGATATAACTGCGCTCTAATTCGTTTACAGCCGCAAAAACAGTCAGCATAAACTTGCCTGTTGCCGTAGTGGTATCTATCTTTTCTTTCTGCGATTCAAAATCAACGCCCATCTTTGTGAGCTTGTCTACCAGCGATAACAGATCACGTGTGTTTCGTGCAAATCTTGACAATTCGCTGACGATAACCATATCTCCCTCTCTAACATATTCCATCATAGCTTTTAGCTCAGGCCTTTTGGCGTTCTTTCCACTGCACTTGTCAATAAACACCTTATCAACACCGAGCTGTTCCATCAGAATTTCTTGCCTGATTGTGTTTTGGTCTTTCGTTGATACTCTGATATATCCGATTTTCATTGTAAATCGCCTCCTTTGATATTACAAAGTATACCATAATGTTTCAGATATGTCAATAGTAAAATTGAGTCTTTTTGAAAATTTGGCGGTGCATAGCCAACTAACCCCCAGCTCTCCTCAATCTCTATATCCCCCACCGGGTATGCATATTTAATGAATGCTATTAGGGTATACTCTACAGGAATACAAAAAACCATTGTAATTTTATTTCATGCTACTTTGTTTATTTATTTTGAATTATTGCAAAAAAATTGAATAAACCTATTGACATATATATGAAATTGATTATAATAGTAAGTGTAAGGATAAACAACAACCCCGGCACTAATGCCGGGCACTAAAGGAAAGAGGTATTTTATCATGACAAAGACAAAAAAGAAACAGTATGAGATTGCTTTAAAAAAGTTAAACAAATGCTCAGGTGACTGTAAGCATTGCGACAAATGCCACGTTTATACAAGCGCTTGGAACGGCAGCAGTTGCTATTATGCATTTGGGTGCGACTTGCTACCGGTGACAGATTTCGATTATATTTCAAGTACTATGAAAAATTTACATGCAACCGCTATCAATACAATAAGATTCGAGTTAGGAGTATAAAAATGGAATCGATCAATCTTAAAAGCCCATACACAAGAGATATACCGCTACTCTATGACGATATCCTAAAACAACCCCACACACTTATAGCCGGGTCTACTGGATCCGGCAAAAGCGTTTTAATTAACGGTTTAATATATGACTGCATATTTGATTCACCTAACCAAAAGCAACTTGTATTAATAGACCCCAAAAGGGTTGAATTAATGCAATACAAGCCGCTACCACATACAATAGCATATGAAAGCGAAGCAGCTGGAATAAAGCGACTAATCGATTATTGCGTACAACTCATGGATTATAGATATCAAATCATGCAATCATACGGCATAAAAAAATTAAGCGATCCCCACATTTACATATTCGTGGATGAATTTGCGGATCTTATAACAACCCAAAAAAGGGAAGTATTAAAGCCTCTATGCCGTATAGCACAGTTAGGCCGCGCGGCTAACATACACCTAATACTTGCTACTCAGCGCCCCACAAGAGATATAATTGACGGTCAAATAAAAGTCAATATCGATTCCAGAGTAGCACTAAGAGTCCCCACAAAGCAAGATTCACGCAATATAATTAACGCTACCGGCGCTGAGCTGTTACCGAAATACGGTAAAGCGTATTATCTAACACCCGATACTATGCACCCGATATTAGTTGATATACCGTATATTCCTGATGATGAAATAGCAAGCGCGATCCGTTACCGTCTACAATGCTGAACACAAAAAAACAAAAGCCCTAACAGTATAAAAGCTGTTAGGGTTATTTTTATGCCGAAAATAGACCATGCCGTAAAATCGTTTTAAATAGGGTTGTATTGCATTTTAACCATCGGTAATATAAATTCATGCCTAACCATATAAAAACGCAATACAAGGCAATTACAGGCGAAATAAAGGCATATGTGAGTATATTGCTAAATGTAACCTACAATTCATACCGCTACAAAGAAAAAGCCGCTACAGTTTAGAAATAATCTAAGCCGTAGCGGTTCTTTCATATTCGTTTGTCCAGCTCTCAGCACCTGGCACTCAGCAATCAGGCTACCGAAAACGTCCGTTCTGCGCTGTTCTGCGCTTTCTGCAAATTTTCTTTCTGCTTAAAATCAATCCTTTGTGTGCAAAAGTGCCCCTACGTGCCCCTCTAAGCGACTTTCTGCGCTCAGTAGGGTAAACTTATGCCTAAGCTATAAAAACGCAAAACAGGGCGGTTTCTGAGGGTTTTATAGCACAAGTTGAATATCTCTGCTTTCTGCGCTTTCAATCCGTAGCGGTTCTACTCGCTTTCTGCGCCCTCGACTTCCGTTCCTTCTGTGTCGATCGGTACGCTTGCTTTGTACTGTTCTTCAAGTGCCGCTACGTCCTTATCACCCTCCAAAGGATTGTTAGGAGTGACGACGACTTCCTGCTTATCAGCATAGCCAAAATTGTTTTTCATGAGGAAGATTCCAGACACAGGATTTATCTTTCCGTTCTGCATATAATCTACCATTTGGTTGTCGAGTAAAGCCATCGCAGTTTTTAGTGTGTTAACCACATCGGGGTTCTTACCCTTGTTCCCAGTCCTCAACATCCAAAGATACCCTCTATCCACTCCTAAAGCTAAAGCCATCCCTGTAACAGATGGTTTCATATCTTCTTCTGCGCAGATTTCAAAATACTCTCTTACTCTCTTTTTTACAGCAGGAGCGTCAGTCATATCTACTCGAGGCAGATCTGTCAGTCTGAGCGAATGTCGAATATACTTTGCATTATCACCGGGATCTGTTTGAGGCTGTCTGTCGGGTCTCGTTCTTTTCTTCTTCGTTTTAACAACAGTCTCCCCAATTTCCTGTAAGTCTTTCTGTTCCATGAATCACTCGCCTCCTTTTGTCCCTCGCGCCTTCGCTCTTATAGCTTTCATAGGAGTTAAAATCTCCATTCCTGCACATCTCCTTTTTAATAATCTCGTAATATCCATTCTTTTGCTCTGACATAAAGGCTACAATGGACATTAAATGGTTTTTATGGGTCAGTAATATAAATTCATGCTTAGAGTAGTTTGTTGTTTTTTATATATGCTACATAGGCAATAAAAGCATAAGTTGGTTATTCTGCTTCTTTTGCTTTCTCAGCCGGTTCTCTTTTTCTTAGCGACTCCTTCTGCGACCTGTTGAATATCTTTATCGTTCATGGTAAATCACTCCATCTGTTCATGCAAATTGATACCGTAGACAGTTCTGACGAGCTCATCGAGGTTAAGCTGTTTAAGTTCATCAATCAGTTCTTGCCTAATTCGTTCTTTGTTAAGGTCGGCTTTCTGTGTTTGCAATAAAGCAAATCCGTACTTACTGGGCAGTTCATCTGAGATATAGCAATCAAGTCCAAGTATCATTGGCGGGATTGTTGTACTGTCAATATTCATTTGGTGGACATATCGAAAAGCATTTGAGCCTCTGTTGATAAGGATGGTATTTGCCTCTATGCCTTTTTTGATTGCCAGCTCATGCGCTTCTTTCACACGCTGAATCAAATCGTTGTTGTTCATTATTCCTCGCCCTCCCCCTTATACCATTCGCACAAACTCTCATAGCAATCAGGACACAAGTCGATCAGCAGATTGCTATGTGTGGCTTTCTTACGCAAGAATAGTTTCCGTTCTGCACTATTGGCAGATTTGTTGTAGAAGTTCTTACATCGGTCACATAAATAGGCTTTTGCCATTTTGTTAGTCCTCCTTTTTGTTTTTAGCCTTTTGAGCGATAGCCGCAACGATCAGAGCTATCAGCTCGGCAAGCACGGTTGCTAAAACACCGCACCAGAACGACGGGATGGTAAAGGTCATTGCTTCATCTCCTTTCCTATAACAGTCGGTTGATGTTCTATCAGCCCGACAATGTGATTGAATAAATCATAATCGCTTTGAGATATAGCGGTTGTGCTTTTCAGAACGGCTATCAGCCTATCCGCGTCAATCAATCTGCCGTGAGGTGTAGGGATTTCAGTAAGAGGGCAATTTTTGTGCCTTGAATGTTCTTTTGCCAGTGCGTCAATTCCGAGAAGATTGCAAAAGAATTGTCTGCCATATATCTCATCATCAAATGCTTCCAAACAAATACATTCCATACAGTTTTTCGGCATATCCATGTCTTTAATCAGCAGGCTCATTATTATCTCCTTTCAACCCTAACGTAGTCTTATACGCCATAGCTGTAACCTGAATCAACTCGCAAGCCGCAAGATGAGCACTTCGGGCAATATATTCTATTTCTTCGGCAGGAATAGCGTCATGCTTTACACCGTTCCAGAAAACCGAGAAGTGTTTATATAAATCACCCAACTCCTTTTGAGCTTCCTCAATTTCCTCTTTGATTACTGCGTATGCCTCATGGAATGAAGAAAATTGTTCGCCATGATCTTTGGATGAAAGCTCATACTCCTGATTGACCAGCTTTTCTACGCTGTCCACGAGTTTATTCATGCTCATTGTTTGTCCTCCTGTTCCATGCTGCCGTTGCTTGTTCTTTTCCAATCTTGTTGTCAATGAAATTAATAAACACCCTGCATTTCTGGCACCCTATCCAGCCCCATCCGTTCATGTTCTCTTTCGGAATGCCTGCTGTTTCATTGGTCTTTGCTTCTCCTCCGCAGAACGGGCAAGGTTTCAGCTCTGTTTGCATGACTCAGCCCTCCTATTCCACGCATCTACGGCCTGTTGCCTATCTAGCCACTTCTTAGTAACCCTGCCGGGACAGGACTTGTTTGTACATCTTGGCGTATATTCATTGCCAGTCGGGGTGTGCCTGCCCACAATAAGCTCGGCTTCACTTCCGCAGAACGGGCATGGTTTTAATTCTGTCATTCTCCCACCTCCTTTTCATATTCTTCTCTGCTAACCATCTTCCAACAGTCTATTGTTAAACCGTTGGAAAATGTTGTGCGATAACATAACTCGTAAGTGTTCGGAGGGTCATATCTGCTATCTACCACTTCAACGATAGAATAAGATACGTACTCGGTCGGTTCGGGATTAGGAAAGTATTTTGGATAGGCTAATGCCGCAAAGGCACAAAACATTAGAGCTACGACAACAAAAATAGCGGCCAAAACAGCTACAGTGAAAAGAAAGTCGCTCAGACGCTTCATAGCTTGTCCTCCAACAGTTCGGAATTGTTGAACAGTTCAAAATTATCGTGGATGTTGCCGATGACTTCAACAAACTCCATATTGAAATTGTTGATGGTATCGGGGATTTGTATATCGGGATTGCTAATCCAATAGCAACCGCAGTCATATTCAATTTTGGCGTAATAAGATGATCCAGCAGGAGAAGATACTTTTACAATATCCCCTTCGAATATCTTCTTGCCGTTAGCGGTCAAGCCAGTGTATTCAGAGATTGTGTCGGGATCGCAAAAGTAACCGATCAAAGCTGAGCCATCTTCCTTTATTGGCGCAATAAACATTTTGCCGTCGCTTTCTGCTCCCAAATAACCATATATCCAGTTACCATAGTTTCTACCGATTTCAGTACACTTTCCGCGAAAAAGTATTTCTCTCATTTGTTAGTTCCTTTCATATCTTCAAGCAAGCTGATTGTTGCCTTTATCTCACGGAGCATGTTTTCATAAATGTTTATCTCGCCAGAAAATATTCTAACAAGCGTCAAATCGCTTACAGCTTCTAAACTATCTTGAAGATTTCGTTTGTTAGCTATCGTCTGTTCAACACGTTCCGCAACCGCTTTATATTCGTCTATGTGCTTTTGCAAATTCATTTTCATTTCTTCCTCCTCTCAGCTGTCATAAGCACTACTTGTATTATTCCGACAATCAAGATGGCGAAAGAGAAATTCCCTTTTCTGTCATTCTTCCACCTCCTGTTCCACATAGCACCAAGACTGAGGTGGGCGTTTCACAGGCCTTACACTTTTTTGGTAAACAGAATTGGCATGGCAATCCGCGCCGTAATGCTCGCATTTTTCAGTGCAGTATACTCGCCGGCACTCCATAAAAAACTCGCTCAACTCCTTCGGCTTATCATAGATCACAAGATCTGATATGTGCCAGCCGTAGAATGTCTTTTCCGATTTGTCATATCCAACATATTCTTTGATTTCATCAAAGGATAAACAGGATTGAGTGCAAATCCAAAAGTTTTTGCTGTCATCCTCGTTTGATGCAATCGCTGTAAGTACGTCTGGAAAATCTTCGTCCTCTGCAACTCTGTATATGGCGTTGAACACACTATCGTCACTATAGAATTCGCTTTCAAACTCTTCTATGCGGTCGCAAACAAATTCGCCAATGACTTTTCCTATAGTTGTTTCGTGGTAAACTTCAAAATACCCTTTGTCGCCGTAAGATTCATAGATATAGCACTTAAACGGTGTTTTGAGTTTCGGTCGGTTTTTCCTAACCTCGATCGTTTTCTGACCGGATGAGATTTTCTCGCACCACTCAGGGCGTATGCTAATTAGTACAGCTTTGTTCATATAGTATCATCCCTCCCTCGTATATCTATCAACCGTCATTCCATTTGACAAATAAATCCTATAATGCACCTCGTCGCCATCCCTCCCGACTTCTTCAACTACTGACCAGTTGATAGGCTCAGTCGGTTCGGAAGTGGGATTGGAAGCGCAGGCGGATAACGAGATCATGACGATCATGGTGAGGAGCAAGCAAATCAGGCGTTTCATGTGTTGTCCTCCAACAGTTCGGGGTTATCGTAGATGTTGCCGATAATTTCGAGGTCTTTGTTTTCTGCGGCATATTGTGAAAAGATCATGACTCTATGGTGTTTACAGTCTACGAGGAATTCAGGAGCTCGATAAACTACCTCGCCCTGTTCTTCTCTATACCCCGTTCCAACATATGACACACGACTTACAATATCTCCCTCAAATATCTTCTTACCGTTTTTGTCGGTCAAGCCGGTGTACTGTCCGATGGTTGAGGGGTCAACTTCATACATGAGAAAACCCTTTTGAACAAGGAACGTAGGAACAACAATTACATGTTTAACCTTCGCACCTCCATTGGATTCATCTGCTGTTTGGCAATAAAAGCCCTCAATCCACTCACCGTTATCGATCCGCTTGCCGCGGAAAAGTATCTCTCTCACGCTTCGTCCTCCTTTTTCGATGCTTCTTTTTCCTTTTCCCTTCGGGTCAAGAACGGCCCGGAGCGCTTGATATACTCCTCTAGCTTTGTCCTGCTGGTGAAGGTGTTCGGTAACGTGCATACGTGTTCATAGTCTCCCATCAGATTCATTTTATACACATCGACACCGTACCAATCCACCAACCTGATCAAAATGGGCTCAGGATCTTCTCCTTCTACAAACCCGACCCATATGCTCGGCAGGCGGTCAAAGTCTTTGTCGCTCTCGCGACCGATCTGCAACAGTGTCATGATGATGACGCCGACAAAACCGCCAAGAACAAAGAATATTATGGAGCCGATGATAAGAAGTGTTGTTGGGATAGTAGTCATATGTTTTCTCCAAAATGATATTTTGTTACCGCAATCGGGAATTGTTCTATCTCGCTTGCCCAGATGCAGGAGCCTGATCCGTTCAGTGTCTCCCAGATAAGAGGAAATCCGCCAATACCATCAAACAGGCTTGCCATAGTATGATAACGGCAATATCTGTTAAGTCGTTCTAAGAGCCACGCCCATGACGGCAGCGCTATACTGTTTCCAAGTGCTTTGTACCGGGCTGAATCGGATGTTTTCCGCTTCTTGCCGTTTGTGTCGGTATAATCTCCGATATCGCTCCATCCGTCAGGGTAACCCTGTAGACGTTCGCACTCAAGAGGAGTTAGCCTTCTAACAGCAGATTGGACACAAAACGCATTTCCTTGATTTGCTGATGTTGCTCTAACTGCTGTGTCAATCGTTTTTGCCTTATCAGTTTGTATACAAGTCTGTTTCGGTTCTATATAGCACACAGCAGATGGGCCTTTTGAAACAATCGTTGAATTAACACCCTCATCATCGACTTTAAAATCATACTGAGCGTTTTCGCCTTGATTGAATGAAGCTCTATCAAGCGTGATAATACTTGCGTCGTGCCGGCTGGCGGATAGTGTAGGACTTATCTGTTCTTTATACGCAACACTTCCCGATATCGTGTTAAGCGTGTAGCTCACACCCTCTTTCACACCTTTACCGTTACAGCCTGCCGTATCAGACCTGTCTATAGAATTACCCTGTATGCAGTACGTTAGATGGTCAACTCCTCGCTCCGCTTGATTTGTTGAACCAAAGCGTTTTGCAATAGCGGCGGCAAAGTCTTTCCACGGCGTTGCGCTCTGCGTAATATTCCCGAACACGCCTTTGCGCTCAAAGAGTATTTCGGGAGCGGTTGCTCCTCCAAAATCTGCGATAAGTGCGATTCTACGGCGACGCTGGGGCACTCCCCAAAACTGAGCGTCAAATACTCTCCAAGCAACGCTCCACCCATCTCCCATGATGGCTCCTGAGTTAGTCCGCTTCCCTTTCTCAGGTCGAGGAATAACGGCGGTCGGTTCGACGACCCTTGCTGTTTCTTCGAGAACGATTCTAAAGTCCTCTCCTTTGTTGGAGCTGAAAGCGCCGGGGACGTTCTCCCAGACCATATATCGGGGTCGAATGTAAGTTGCTCCATTTTGTCTGTCATGCTCTCTCATCTCCTTAATGATTCTGATTTGCTCCATAAACAAGCCTGACCGCTCACCTGACAATCCCTCACGCTTTCCTGCAACGGATAAATCCTGACAAGGAGAACCGCCTATTATTACTTCAACAGGCTCAACGGCAGCACCGTTTATTTTTGTGATATCTCCTAATTGCTTCATAGCTCCCCTTTCATATCGGTAGCACTAACTGTTGAGCATTTCCACTATTAATCTTATTTTCTTCATCAAGTAGCATTTCGTTTACCGCTCTTTTGTAAAAATCTCTGCTTATCTCAAATCCAAACGCACGTCGCCCTAACTCTTGGCAAGCCCTGAGCGTTGTTCCTGACCCTGCACACGGGTCTATAACTACATCGCCCTCGTCTGTGAATATTTCGATTAGCTTTTTAAGTGTCGCTACAGGCTTTTGTGCAGGGTGAATTTTCGGAATATATTTTGAGTTGTCCTTTTCCCAAGTAAACCAGTTAAATATCATTCTGCCGTCGTTCCTGAATTTCGGGAGTTTGTCACGATAAAGGACAAGGGCATACTCACACGCGCCGACAATTCTCATGTTGGCTTTCAACACCTGCGGGCTATAGTTCTTGATAAACACGATCGGGATAAAGTGTGGGAATCCGTATTTCTTAGCTGTCTCAATCACTTTCTGTTGTTGCTCATATGCACAAAATACGATCATACACGGAGCATTTGAGCTTCTTCCTCGCTGTTGCTTTTCTTTCGGCTCTTTTTTCAAAAGCCTGTTGCAGAAGTGGAAGTACTCAACGATATTGAAATTGTAATCGCTGTTGAATGCCGCCTTTCCCGCAAGTTTGCTTTCGCCGTTCTTGTTATCCCCGCCTACATACCACATAGGATTGCTACCGTAAAAGTTATTTCCTATGTTGTAGGGTATATCCGCTATTACTAACTGAGCTTTTGGAATTCCGTAGCGTCTAAAATTTTGAAAATTATCGTTGAATAGTTTTGCTTCGTTCATTTTCTCCTCCCCCTCGCCTTCCTCGCCGCCTTATCGTATTTCTCACCAATATACCGATCAACTTCATTCTCCCGATATCGGCGGTCTCGTTCTTCGGCATTTTTCTTTCTAAACTCCTTATACCGCTCACACTCGCTATGGCAAGTAGGCGAACGATCAAGACAGTCTTGTGTGCATGGTGGTTTCATTCACTTCTCCCTCCCATCAAACACTCTCACGATTTTCTTACATATCTCGCAGCCGTTCTTTTCTGCTTCCGTCAATATCGGGCTATATCTGTTTCGGATTCTCACGGCGTAGTTATGAACACTCTCGATCACATAATAATTTTCGAGTTGCTTTTTGAGTTCCAACTGTTCATGCCTGAGTTCTTCTCTCGTCAAAGAGCCATTATGAAACATTTGGAGCAGACTAAGCAATGAAAGAAGATAACAACTCTCGCCCAACTTCAAGTCCTTGATTTTGCGCTCTCCGTTCTTCGCTCTCTCGTTCAACATCTCGATTCTTGCGTCCATATCAGAATGGCAAGTCCTGTTCAACTTCAAAGCCTCCGTTCCCATAAATCTTATTTTCTGTCGTGCTATTTCTAAGCCTTTTGGTTTCAGCTTCAAAATAAAGCGGAATAAATTCATCCTGTACACCGCCATCACGGTCTTTGCAGATTTCAATAACATTTGTCGCCTGATAGATGGGATCAGCGTCCGACCATTTAAGAGTTTCCTTTGACAGTCGTTTGAAGTCCTCATTCACTCTATGGAGAATCAAAGCGTTGTCCACCTGATTCACGATATCATTTGATCCTGAAATATCGTCCAACCGCAAAAAGCCTTGCGACTTTCTCGGATGAGCGACAAACAGAATATGAACATTATGGAGCTTTGCGAAAACTTCTAAATTTCTTACAAATTTGCTCTGCGCTCTAAAGATATCCCGGTCGAGATCTTGAATATCAAGCGTCATGAGGTTGTCAAGAATAATCAAATCGACCTTATATTCCTCAATACAACGTTCGAGGCTGTTTTCGATAAACTCATAATCATTGCCGTAGTCATTGTTGTAAACCAATAGCCTATCAGCCAGCCAATCACATACTTGACGTTCGATTCCGGGCAACGGCATGAAATAGTTTGCAAAATTCGTTTGCGTGACATTCTCCTTGCCTGCCGCTTGTAAGACCAACCATTTTAGTAAATTCTTTGGTGTAAGTTCGCCGGAATAAAGCGCAGTCCGATAATCCTGTTCAGCCGCCTCAATCGCTAACTGCGAGATGATAGACGATTTACCACTTGCCCTCAAACCACTCAGACAAGTGACAAAGCCTTTTTTCAGTCCTCTCAGCTTCTTATCTAACACTTCAACGCCTGTCTTGACAAATTCCTCGGGCGGCGCTTCTATGTTGGAAATATCGTTGGCAGTATAGAATATCGGCTTAACCTTTGTCGGCTCTATAACATCAGCCTCGGTGCTCTCGGATTCTCTCTCAGGCACCATCGGCAACTCTCTGTTCGGCTTATGATACTCCTTCTTAGTATAAACAGTCGGCTCATAATGCTCACGAAAATCTTTCCACGTATAGCGTGAACATGATTGATGGAAGCAATGAAAACAGATAGCGCCGTTTGACAGTTGGATGATACAAGCGTCTTTGCCTTTATGGTTACTGTCAAAGGGACATTCTTTGAGAATATACTTTTTGCCATCCTTGAAAGCCGATACCTGCGTGATCTCAACATCGTGTTCTTTGAACCACTCCTCCAAGTCAAATCTTTTCGGATTGTAGTTGTTATAGCTTTGAGGGCGTTCGGGTTCTTCGGGCAGCTCATCCGCCAGTTCTTCAAGAAGCTCAATATCGTTTGTCTTGATTTCATCAGGAGCATAAACGATCTTCGCCATCCTGTGCGGTCTGTCTTTCGTATCAGCTCCCTTGACTGCTTCGGTTCCGTACAGCTTACAAATCCTCGATGGATTGAAAACCATTGTATCAACATCAACCGTCTTTTCATCTCCAAAAAGCATGTCCAGGGCTTTCAAAGCGTTTTCGATCAGTCGACTTCTTTCAGGATTGTTGGCAGCATGGATTTTATAAAGCAGATGATATCCGTTGCCGGACATTGCCACTATCGGCTTTTCCCATCCTCGGCCTGTCAGATACTTAAACACTCTCTCTGCAACATCATGAGCTTTGTTTAGCTCCGCCTCGCTTGAAGAAGTACCGCTCGGCCTTTTCGGGTCAAGGTCAATCATCAGCCATGTATAGCCGACAATATCATTATCGCTTGTGGTATTTTTGCAATTCTTGACAAACTTGTTGTGCTGCTGCCTTGAATAGCAAGCCTCGTTGATAGCATTGAGCGTGATATAAACATTTCCGCTCTCTGTCGGTGCCAGATGATTTAGCTTATCAATCAAAACATCAGCGTCCGTAAAATATCCGCTAAAGTTTAGCCGGCCGCTCTCTCCGATATACCTGATCTCAAACAACTGACCGTCAGGCTTTAACAGTGCTATCGCTTTTCTGATCTCTAACTCGTTAATCTTCATCACTGCCATTTATCTTCCTTGACCTCTTTTCCGAAAATAGTCTTAACCGGCTTGCTCTCGGTTTGCCGCTCGTTCATCTGCCAGATATCGCAAAGTGCTTTCCAATTTTCTATCGGCTTGCCATTATTGGCAATCCACCCGGTCGCCTCATGCGACAAGAAAAATTTCTCTGCGCTAAAGGTGTATCCACGCTGTGAGACGTAAGCCAAAACTTCATCCAAAGTTGGTGGTTGTTGCCTACTACTACTCTGTCTTGTTTTATTCTGTATTGTTTTATTCTGTATTGTTTTGGGGTGCATTTCTGCCCCCTCAGAGGGTGCATTTTTGCCCCCTCGGTAGGTGTGTTTTTGCAAGGGCATTTTTGCAGGGGCATTTTTGCCCCCTCGCCACTTGTCAAAATTCTTGTTTACGCTCAAAATTTTAGCTTCATTTGACTGTTCGGATTTTGCAATTATGATGTTATTGTCAATCAGCCTTTTTAGATTTCTCTTTACAGCGTCTATCGACAATCCTGTGCCGTTTACAATGTAACTTTTAGAAAGTCTCCTTGCTTTCTTGTTGTAACCGTAAGTCTGATAGACAATAAAATGCAAGATTCTAAGTTCGGCAGCACTCATGTCAGTCTGATACATAGCCCGGTATAGTTCATTCGATATCCTGATATAGCCGTTTTCGATTTGTGGATTAGCCACTTAAACACCTCCGAGCCGTTCTTTTGCTTCACGGTATAGGATTTCTTTAATCAGCCTGGGTGATGTTAATTCATCACACATTATGAGCTGACAGTCATATCTTGCCAGCCACGCTGTCATAGAGGCAAGAAGCGCATTGGCGTTCATTTTAGAGCGATAGCCTGCTTTCAGTACCTTTTCCCAGCTTGCATTTTCAATCAGCAGATAGAGCTTTGCATGATGTTCTTTCGCTCTCTCAAATTCCCTCGCAAATCTCGCCCTGTGCCTCGTAAAACAACCGATAATCTCGTCCAGATCCATCTTCCGCTCAATCGATACGGAGCCTGAAAAGTCAAGCTCCGTACCGTCGGGCAGTGTCACAAAGCAACTGTAATCGCCAAAGTTGAGTGCTTTCCTGATATACGGCAGACCAATTCTTGCAAATCTGCGTCTTGCCCTTGCTGTGTCCTGCTCCCTCGTATCAACAATCAGCGTCAATGTTTTGAGCGTGTTCTCGATTTCAACAGGGTGCATTAGAACGGCAGATCCTCATCCTCGCCATCATCCTCAACGATATCAGCGCTGTTGGCGTTGGTCAGAGGAGCGGATGTTGTCACCTTGCCTTTGAGCGGCTTGTCTTTCATCGGCTTAAACTTACCCTCACGGATGGCGGAAACGTCAGTAACCATGCCGCACTCGGTGGTCCAGCCAGACTGACCGTTCATCTCCCATTCACGATTGCGAAAGATAACGCCGATCAGCTTGTCCTTGAACTTCTTCTCGTCACAGTCATAGTGGTAGTTCGGGTTGCTGTCCTCCATTGCATAGATGAAGTTGTTGAACGTGCGACGGTTGCCCTCGAAGAACTTAGAACCTTCCTCCGGCACTGTCAGGCGGTAAGTGCCTTTCCACTTCTTATCCTCGTTCGGATTATCGCTGAACTGCTTCTTGAAAAAGCCTTTGAAGTCGCCCTCGGCAATATCAAAAGCGATCACAACAACGGAGCCCCACTGATATTCCTCGACCTTTGCGTTGACGATTTTTGCCACATAGCCTCCTGCCGGGAGTTTGCCTGTCTGTACGGTTTTCTCTGCTTTCTGTCCTTCATAATTTTTAATCATTGTCTTTTTCTCCTATCTTGTAATAATTTCTGATTGCGACATCGACCGCTTTCAGATCGTTGTCTATCTCCTCACCGTCAAACATGCCGATTGGCGTTTTAACAGTATCAAAGCCGTTGTTTTGAGTGCTGAAACGGTACTGACCATCATGCACAGATGTTTTGAGAACGATGGTAAACATGCCCTCCAGCGTGATCTTTTCGTCAAGCAACTTGCCGATTGTTTTGATTTTCTGCCGTCCTGCGTCTGTAGTTTCGATGTGGTGCAGGAAGTAGACAATCTTATCGTCAGGCAGCGCAGATACCGCCTTAATCAAATTCCAGAAATTCAAACCAATGTCGGTGAATTTTTGAAAACCTGTCACCTTTGCCGTTCTCATGAACTCATTCGCCATCAGATATTGGCTGTCGTCAATGACAAGTGTTTTGACTTCCGCCTTTTGCAAAGCCTTTTCAATCTTTGCATAATTATCCGTGTTTATGCTTTTTAAGTCGTTTTTGAACGGTAACGGTTTTCCGTTTACATTAATCAACCCTATCTCGTCGGGCTTGAAATTTCTAAGGCTTGCGCTCTTGCCGGAGCCGCTCTCGCCTAAAATCAAAACAGGGATTCCCATTTACTTCTCCTTTCTTTTTAGATATGGCAGTCAACAACAACCATGTAATAATCTTGTGGTATATTTTTAATTGTTTCTTGCCATTCCTCGACATATTTTTTTCTTGATTCTCTTGTTGCTTCGCTACATCCAAACCATAATTCTTTTCCTTTTGAATGTAGTTTTCCGTCGGGAGTAATAAAGTTCCAACCATAAGAATTACACATTTCGTTCATAAATGCGTCTTTAGTTCCCCACTGGTCAAGATAATAACCCGAACGATAATAAAGTTTTCGCTTTTCATCCTCGGTTTTTTCAGCTCCGTTTACTCCGATTTCCCATTCTCTATCATATTCTTGCTTACTTTCGTCTGTAATAGAAAAGTTGAATTTTGATATTTCACCAAAAGAAACATAATCGCCATCTTTAAGCTTAAAACACCTTCGGTATCTTCCACCTACAGAATACCAATCCCATATAGCGTTTGGATTTTCCCAAAATCCAGGCTTTCCTGTTTCTTCGTCGATTTCAAAATCTTCATTTTCAACAAAGCACAGCCATTCTTTCGGAAATCCGTCTTGACCGTCATATTCTTGAAATGGAGCTAACAACCTTTCAACATCACCTTTGTCTTTGCAGAATACTAATGTACAAAAATGGCTCATTTATTTCTCCTTTCAGTTGTTTACATTTCCTCTCGCTTGACCTCCAAGATAAGCAAACAGAATATGGCTGATAGATTCAAGCGATTTGTCCGCGCTTGCGTCTGTTCTTTCACACAGACATAACATTGCCGAAAACATAGCTAAAATCGTATAACCTTTTTCATCAGTAACCGTGCCGTATTTTTCCTGAGCGTACTTAAGTTCCATAATCAAATCGGAAAGTGAATTAAACTTTCTCAAAACACTATCATATTGGTTTTTGATATAAAGATATTGTTTTTTCATTTCATTAACTGTATTAGTTGCTTCGGCAACAAGGATTTTGCAATCTTCATCCATCAATAGGTCAACCATCATTTGAGCTGTCTTTGATTCGACCTGCGTCGGCGAAAAACCTTTAGATTTAAGATATTCTTTAAATTCGTCAGTCATTTACTTCTCCTTTCTCATTCCTCTGATCTCTCCTGTTATCTCAACAGGACAGTCCTCATAACGTGCGTTTTTGTCAAAGATGATTCGATTTAAAACAGGGCATTTAGGGCGGTTCATGTTGTCTGTATAAGAAGCGTCGCAGTTTTTACAACATATATCATCCTCGGGGAACCAGATTTCTCTCTGCCCTATTCTGCCGAGGGTGTAGTAGCTTATCGACCCCATGCCCGATCTCTCCTCTCATCCCTCAGAGCTTCCGCCATAGCTATTGAATTTTCAAAGCAACTATGGCAGATGGTGTCCTCCGTGATCGGGTGTTGCTCAGCTTCATCCTCGGGAATATACTCACCGCAGCTCTCACACTGAACCGCATGAACGATATCGCCGGAGCCACACCGAGGGCATACACAGCCATATTCGGCAGCTGTACCCTCACCGTAGGGATGGCGGTCAATCACGATCTCAACAATCTCATCCTCGTCAAAAATAGCGCCGCACTTGTGATTTAAACAAATAAATTTTTCCATTGATTTTTCTCGCTTTCTGTGTTACAATAGAAGCACGAAGTTTAGTTCATTAGCTTCTTGCCGACTGTTGGTATGCGAACGCCTCAGTCGGCTCCTTTCTTTTTAAACAACTTCCGGCAGTCATCCAGAACCATCTTGAAGTCGTCCTTGCTGTCTTTCCAACACGCACGACCGATTCCGACGATCACGGCGCCCATGAAAATATAAGCAACCACCGTCAGTGTGATTCTCAGCCACATATCTGTCATTACAAATCAACTCCTTCCATAAATTCTTCATAAGTGATATCGAACACCTTCAACAGTTGGTGCATAGCGTATAGCGAGGGATAACATCTGTTCAGCTCCCAAAAATACACGCTCGATTGACCGACATTAGCAAGCTCCGCCAGTTCTTCTGCGCTGAGCTTCTTTTCTTTTCTCAGGTGTCTTAACCTCCGTCCGAACGTCATTCCAGGTCAACCCCCTTCATAAATTCCTCGTCGGTGATATCGAATATTTCAAGGAGCTTGTGATATGTCTTGAAATTCGGGTGGGTGTTGTCGTGCTCCCAGTCAACGACACATTTACTGCTCCGTTTCCCGAGCGCTATCGTCAGAGCGTCCCTCGACCATCCCAGTTTGAACAGTCGGAGCTGCTTGATCCTCTGCCCTACCGTCATATAGTTTCACCATCCTTTCGTAAGCCTTAGAAGGGCGACTGCCGGGCTTAATGTTCTCTTTGCGGTATTTGTCCTGCTTTAGAGCCAAAGCCCTGTATACGTCCTGAAAAGCCTTTTCGTTGTCGTTAAACATCTTGCTCAGTTTTCTGTTGGCTTCCCATTTCTCCTGTTCAATCTCTTTCGATATCTTCATGAATACAACAAGCGTTCCTGCAAAGACGATCGCAAATACAAAAACCAGCGGTATGTAGTCGTAAGCAATCGACAAGCCGATTCCAAGAGAAGCGAAGTACGCAACAAATACGTTCACGATTATTTTTTTCTCCACCTTATCAAACCCCTTTCAGTAGATTTGTGATCGTAGTGTCGAAGATAGCCGCCATCAGTCTCAGTTCTCTGACCGTGAATGATTCGTTGTCACATTTGCGCTTGAATGTAACGCGGCTGATTCCGAGCCTATATGCGATATCTTCTTTTGTTTTGTTGGTCAGCGACCGATAATAGTTGATGTTGGCTGTTAGAATGTTCATCTTGATTCCCTCCGGCGCTGTAGAAACGCACCGCCTGTAAGTATGGATAATTGTTGAGGTTTGTAGAGCAAAAAACTAATTCTTTATAAGAGAGGATATGCTTATCATGAAAAAAGGACGATACATAGTATAAAGACGGTGCGCTTGTACAGCACCAGAGGAAGGATGATTAGTCTACCAGCGCCACAAAGCCGAACGATTTAAGAACGTGTTCATCAAGCGGTTCGCTATACGGCCTTATCGCTCCATCATCGTCTATGGTCTTACCATTTTTGAACTCATAGAACCTGCCGATGGTGAATCCTGTTTCGATCATATCTCCGCCGATAAAAACTGTCTTGCCGTTGAAGAATAACCCCTCGTCGTCTCTTTCCCATTCGAGGGTATATTCATCAGGGTCAAAGTCGTAAAGGTCAGGGATATATCTTGCCTTTTCGTATACCTTGACAATATCCTGATCGGGGTAATCTCGGCATTTGAACATCATGTTGTCGTGGTAGTAGCTCAAATAGACAAATGAGCAGTGATTGTAGAGAACGCCATCAATCAAGAGAAATCTTTCACCGCCTCTTGTCTCGACGATCATTCGGTTTTGAAGTTGGTTTTTGTTCATTGTTTAGTTCCTTTCTGTTAAAATGTTGCGTTTTGCAACTTATTGAGCAAAAAAATAACTCTTGAAATCGCAATCGGGGATATTAAGCAGGGTTTGTAATTTATCTGCCTCATCAAGCGTCATAATTGATTTACCGCCGATTTTCTGACCAAGAGAATACGCAGACAGCCCCATTTCGGCCGCCAGTTTTGAGATTGTCGTGTCCTGTTCAACGATTTTGCCTTTGATCTTCAAAGAGTTGACCATGTTTGTGCCTCCTTTCCTGTTGCGTTTTGCAACTTAATCTTACCATATCAAAACCGTGTTGTCAATAGCTTTTTGCAACTTTTTTTGCAATTTTCAAAATTTTTGTTGCAATCGTTGCAAAAATATGTTATTATCATGTTGCACAAACTGTATTTCTTATTTTTATAGGAAGGAGGATAAATCATGAGCAATATGGTTATAGCAAGTAGGCTCAATTATTGCCGAGAACGAAACAAAATGACGCTTGAAGAAGTGGGAAAAATCTGTGGTGTTCACAAATCCACTGTCAGCAGATGGGAAAAGGGAGAAACAGACAAAATCAGTTTGCCGATCTTGCAACTGTTAGCAAAGCATTATCACGTTTCGGAATCATGGCTTGCAGGAAAAGACACTCCCATGACCGACGAAGATACCGAACTCGCAGAATACCTCGAAGAACTCAAAAACCGCTCAGAGCTGAGAATGTTGTTTAAGCTCGCAAAGAACGCCACAAAAGAGGACGTAGAACAAGCAGTAAGAATTATTGAAGCAATCGCAAAGAAGGACGAATAAATGATTATTATTAGATATATACCTTTACCTTATACCATTTTCGGCGTGACGTTGCCGGACTATAACGGCGACTTCAACGTCTATATTAATTCCAAGCTACCTGACCAAAAACAAAAAGAAGCGGTTGAGCACGAGATAAAACACATCGAGCTTGACCACTTCTATAATGATGATCCTGTTGAGCTGAATGAGCTGGAGGCAGGATAGCTATTCGCAAAAACACCCACTTTTTACGAATTGATTAGCAATTTTTCGCAAAAAACAAATAGAGCCTGCGATAATTCGCAAGCCCCATCTGCATGAAAGGAAGATTTCTTTCTAAGAACAAAAACAATTACAACACTAATATTATAAACCATACTTCAAATTATTACAAGCAAAATCTTAAACTATACTTATTGAAAAGTCGAGGTGATTTTATGCCATCCATCAAAAAGACCGCCTCCGGCAACTACCACACTTCCGTCTTTATCGGCATGGTGAACGGAAAACGAAAATACAAGTCCATCACCGCTCCGACAAAACGAGAAGTTAAACAACAAATAGCAGAGGCGCTGACCGAAAATATCACAGAATCGACATACGGTGCCCTCACGCTCTCTCAGGCGATTGAACGGTACATCAAGAGCAAATCTAATACTCTTAGTCCTTCGACGCTAAGAGGGTACAAAACAATCCAAAAGAACGACTTTCAGAGATTGAAAGATTATCGGCTGGACGACCTGAACACCGACATTATACAGACCGCCGTCAATGAACTATCAGCCGTAAACAGTCCGAAAACCGTTCGTAATAAATATAATCTAATATCAAGCGTTCTCAAATCATACGCTCCCGATCTAAAGCTCCGTGTCCGTCTGCCACAAAAGATCAAACCGACTGTCCATGTTCATACCGAACAGACAATTCATGAGCTGTTAGCACACTGCGACGATCGCTTGCGAGTTCCAATCCTGTTGGCGGCGTTCGGGGGTCTGCGCCGTTCTGAAATTTGTGCTCTAACTCCCGAGGATTTCTCGGCAGATGGTGTCCGTATTTCCAAAGCAAAAGTATATGGTGACAATGGTTATATCATCAAGCAGCCGAAGTCGGACGCAGGATATCGCTTTGTGCCTTTATCAAAAGACATAATCAAAGAAGCCAAAGCCTGGAAACATTTCGGCATGAATCCCGATGTTATTAACAACGCATACCAGACTTTACATACCAATCTCGGAATCCCTGCCACTTTTCATAAGCTCCGCCACTTCTATGGCACCGAGCTTCTCCGAAACGGAATCGATCTGTTGACCGCCTGCCAATATGGTGGATGGGAAGATCCCAACGTTCTCTTAAAAATCTACGCTCACGCAACCCGAACAGAGCAGACAGATTCTAAGGTTGTTTCAATCTATTCAGCGTACCAAAATAATCAATCTTTGGCGAAACATGGATAAAAATTCTGAAACAATTATGCAACAATAGGTCGAGTTTTTCCCATAGATAAGCCATTCTTTGGGGGTTCGAGTCCCGTTATCCGCTCCATTCGAGAAAGTCACTAAACAAGCGGTTTTGGCTTGAATAGTGGCTTTTTCGTATGTTCAGAAATGTTGCATATGATTCATATTTTTATCATTTGTAACACCGTTTTAGCACCAAATGCAACAAAAATGCAACAAAAAATGCAGGAAATATGCAGAGTATGCAGACATAAAAAAGAAGCCCTCGACCGTTATGATCGAAGGCTTTTCTTCTTATGATTATTTGATTATTTAAGCAGATACCGCCAAGTGTCCTGACCGACGATTCCATCCTCGTCGAGACCTCTTGACTTTTGGAACTTCTTGACCGCCTGATCGGTGGCACTTCCGAAGATTCCGTCCACCTCGAGATCACCGTAGTGCATAGCGTTCATCAAGAGCTGTACCGTCTTGACTTCCTCGCCTGTGCTGATATAGCCCGACTTTGCGAGATACGGCATGGAAATATCGAAGTAAATCTTCTGACCGCCACCGCCGCCTGAGCCGTTGATGATATCCTCGTTGATGACCCTGTTCATGTCAACGTTGCCACTGATACCGGGCACTGAACCATCATCCGCGTACTGCCAGATATCACAATCGTAGGAATAGGACGACGAACCCCACTGAGCAAGCCAGATCGAGTATTCAGCCGCCAGTCGGTTGTAGTCAAGGAAATTGGTGAACCAGTTTACATTGGAGTACACGCCTGCACGATATCCTGCTTCTTCGATGGTCTGACAAAACGCAAGTGCCATTGTGGTCAGCGTTGCACGGCCGAGCGCCGTCTGCCAGTTTTCTTCCATGTCAAAGTAGATCGGGAGTTCAAACTGCTTGCCTGCAATACACGCAAGGCAAGCCTCTGCCTCGGTGATTGCGTCCTGCACAGAATCAGCATACGAATACCAGTACACGCCGATATTCATTCCTGCCGCCCTTGCTCCTGCATAGTGGTTTTCAAATTGGCTGTCCTTTTGGTAGACCTCACGACCGTAGCCAGCGCGGATGATAACAGAATCGATACCGCTTGCTTTTACTGCGTCATAGTCAATGCCGCTATTCCAGCACGATACATCAATCAGTTTGCTCATGGCATATACCCCATCTTTTGCAGATAATTGCGCTGTTGAGTAATTTCTTTCTCGGTGATACCGTTGACATCTTTCTCAGAAACATTCATCACAGCGCAAATCTCGTCACGAGAGCGCCCATATGCGAGGGCTTTGATACATTCACGCCTTGTCTGTTCGTTCATCGTCGTCCTCCTTGTACCTCTTTCCCTCGCCGCCGTCGGGCGCGGTGGTGGGAACCTCGGGCAAGCCTTTGAGCGCCAACAGGAAGCTGACGACCGCCGCCAGTGCGCCGCCGCTCAGAACCATGAGCCAGTTGACCTCATGGATGAAAGCCGCCTGAGAACCTATCACGGCAAGGCAACCCTCAGCAAACGTCTTAATCATGCGAACCGCAACCGCGATCCACCAGTCTTTTGTGAATACTCCGTTCATTGAATCTCAGTCCTTTCTATCTTCTTCGAGATCGTCAATACGATGATTAGCGACCTCGATTTTTTCATCCATCACCGCATTATGTTGCTCGATATCATAGACACGCTCTATCAAATGATTATGCTTGTCTACTTTCTTTTCGAGCTGTTCGATTCGATAGGTGGTCAGTCTGCTCGTGGCAATAATGCCGCCCAGCGTTCCGATGATCGTTCCGACGAGGCTGAGCAGACCGACAATAACTACATCAGACATTAGGCTCAACCTCGCTCCATCCGTATACTGACGGTTCCCAGACGTTGTTGTCTACGTCAGAAATCCAGTGTTTTTCGTTGTGCGAACACTTGTCGCCTTTCATGTAGGCGTCATGCGCTCCGGTCGGCTGTTTCCATTCGGGATATGCGTCAAGGCTGATCTCTTTGAACAGAGCGGGAACCGCGGACGGCTTCCAGTCGGCTTGTGATCTGTGGGGCTGAACGACTCGATAGAGCTTGCCGTCGTACTGCAAGATATCGCCCGCGGCATAGTCTACGCCGTTCGGATTCCAATGCGGAAACGCCGCCATGTTGTCGATCAGCTTTTCGTCGTCCGCGCCTTCTGCAAGTCCGCTGATACTCGCCCGGATTGCGCGAGCTTCTTCCATGTAATTACTCATTCTCAGCACCTCTCCCTGTCAAATAGTCGAACGCTTCGGCTTTCTTTCCGTTGTCGCCCGCTTCTGCTTTCGCTTCTTTGACTTCTTCGCGGAGTTTTATGTTTTCTTCTGCGAGCCTTCTGTAATATTCTTTTAAAGAAGCCATCATTCCACCTCCAATTTTACGATCGGTTCTTCAAAGTAGCCATAAAGCGATGACTTGCCGTAGCACTTCACGCCGACTTCCCAATTCTCCGTCTGTTTGATTGTGTTTGTCAGTTCAACTTCTTCGCCAGAAGTACAGGGAACCCACGTCGGATTCGCGTCACCGTAGTTATTGCAGACGTATACTTCTACGTCATAAAGGTTGACGGCGTTATACTCCACTACAACCTTTTTCGGTCGTTGTTCTATCTCTAACGCTTTTCCGCTGAACTCGACTTCCCTATATCCTTTAGACGGCATAAGGTAGATTATTTCAGCGCCTTCGTCGCTGACGATTGTGTCTGACGACACGTTTAATGCGGGGCGCGCCCATCTCGCGTTCGTCGCGTTGTTGCCGCTCGACGTGCCATACGAGTCCACGCAGTAGAAGACCGTCGCCGAATAGGGGGAAGACTCCCACCAGAAGACCGCCTGCCCTGCTTCGTTGTAGCAGATACGCGCGGAATTTCCGTCGGATGTCCCTTTCCACAACATCAGCGACGGAACGATGGCCGTCAGCGGTTCGAGAGCCGTCGGCGTCGACAAAAACAGTTCACCATACGTCAGAAGGAACGCGCGGCGGCTAATGTAGTGACATTCTGCGTCGCCGTATTCGAACGTCGGTCGGCTCCTGGAAACGATAGCCGCCTGAGTTTGCGCGTTGAACAGCGACATAAACCCGGTTGTGTCGTCGGTGAGCCAGTTGTCCATTTCTGAACCTTCGTATATTGCCGTGTTTGTCGGATTCATTCTTCTTGCTTCAAGCGCCTTCGCGCGCAGAAGAATACAGCCGTCAACATCCTTTTTGAGCAGGATATACTCTTTCGGGACGCCAGCTTCTTCGATATAGACCGAAGTGCCGACGTCAAGCTGTTTGATCGTTCTTGACATAAAGTTTCACCTTATTCCCTTTGATTTTCCAGTCGTACCCGAGAAGATTCAGGAAGATTCTGATTTTCTCGTCCCATTCATCGAGCATTTTATAACAATCGGCGTTGATGACGTGCGCCCTCCACGATTGATATGAATTCACGAATTTCTCGACAGACCTATCGCCGTTTATGACTTCTTTCATCATCATCCTGATGTGGCGTTTCTTTGTCCGCTTCTTATCATTCAAAAGTCGTTGAACAGCTTTACCGCAGTCGTCGATATAAAACGTAAATCCGAGATAATCTATTTTGTTATGCATGATCGTTGTTTTAGGATTCAGAGTCAAGCCGTGATTCTCCACGAATGACTGAATTTTTGATAAACACTTTTCGAGGTATTCCCGACTCGATGATACGATACAAAAATCGTCCATGTGTCTGTCGTAGAATTCCGCGTTTAGCGCTTCTTTACAGTAGTGATCGAGCGGCGAGAGATACAGATTCGCAAGTAATTGCGACTGTTGAAGTCCAAGAGCCAGTCCTTGATCTGATAGAGCGATATATTTTCGCATGATCGACTTCACATCTTCATCTTCAACGTATCTGTCAATCATCAGCAGAAGCCGATCGTGCGGAATAGAAGCGAAGTATGATTTGATATCGCATTTCAGAGCATAGAAGTCTTTTCCGTAGATTCTGTTATATCTCCGGAGCTGTTCTTTCAACAGTTTTACGGCGTAATCGGTGCCGCGCTTTTTCAAACAGGCGCTTGTTTCTTTTATCAACGGCTTCGTGAGCGCGTCATACAGATAATTGTCACAGATCGTATGCTGTACGATCTTGTCTGTAACAGACGGAACCTGCGCGATTCTCCTTTTTGGAATATAGATGTTCTTCAAAGTGAGCGGCGCCGGTTGGAATGTGCCTGTTTCTAATCTTATCAGTAAAGCAGTCAAACGCTGTTCAAGCTCATATTTCAGCCGAACGTGTGACTCTTTGTCTGAGTTTTGCGGGACGGTGTCTTTCCATCCCTGATATACTTGTCCATATGTAAATATCATATATAGCCGTTGCCCGGAGTAGGCGCGGGCATTGATATCATTATTTGAGGAATATGTTCCATTGTAGGCTTCAATAAGTTTCTACAGTGCGGGGCGCGCCCACTGCGCGCACGCCGCGCCGCAGCTGCCCGACGCGCCACTCGAGCTCACGCAGCAGAAGCGCGCCGCCGAAGAGGGGGAAGCCTCCCACCAGCAGACCGCCTAATCAACATATCCCTTTGTTTTATTGCCATCTGTTCGCGACAAAATAAATCGAGTTGATCTTCTTTTGCCATGTTGTGTTCTGCTTATCTGATATCCATCCGTTTTTATGTGCGGTGAATACCAGTTTCGCCATTGCGCCGCATTTTCCGAGAATTGTTTCACGATGTTTCTTCCTTTCTGTCGCGTTATCTCTGACGGAATTTGTCGCATATACTTCTTCAAGTATTTCTATTGAAAGCGTGACGATCTTCGAAACATAACTATCATATAATCTCAACGGAAATCGCGGCGTTTTTGATTTGTCTTTGTTACAGAGTTCAAGCGTGTAATCTACAAGATCAGTCGCCATATTTCCAAGCCTGAAATCTGGATTCGAGCAGTCCGTCATGTAGTAATACGGCGCCTGATACTATCCAGACCGCCGGACGTTATCGTGATATCATCGTTGTTGAAATCTAGAATCCCTGCTACAACACTCTCCAAATTCATGGGGGTAACTTTTGCGTCGATTTCATTCAGCTTTACCGTCTGAGCGGTCTGTTCTGCTTTTGTTGCTACGTAAGTTTTCATGCTGTCGCACCTCCTGCAACATATATTCCGCCTGAGTCGCGCCCGAAAGAAACAGGCGTTTCATCGGCAGGCGTGTCGGAAAAATAGAAGCCATCACTGTCAATGCCGAACACCAACGGTGTTAATGAACTTTCATCGATAGGGATACCGCCTTGCGGAGCTTCATACTCAACAAGAATATCCCCCTCGCAATACTTCCCTTGCGTCTTGATGGTTTTTGAGCCAGTGTCGGGGATGGTTGCTATTGACTCGCCTTTGTATTCTATATTTACGCCTGACATCAAATCACCGTCCCGTCATAGATTGGTAATGTTTCAAGAGTTAAATAGCCTTTTTGATCGATTTCGGTTTTGGTGTAGTATTGCTCGCGAGGTGGATATACATACTTCGTTGCCAGACTTAGAGTGTCGGAGGAACCTTCAGCGTGTTGTTCTAAAAAATGGACTCTGTTATATGCACCGCCATTCGACCAATCTGAGCTTGAAGGCAAGAGAACCGCTGATAAATGTTCATGATTATTACCCGTCACTCTTAATATCAAACAAGTCATTCCAACATCTTGTCCGTATTGATTTGTTATTGAAATTTTGACGCAATGAAACTTTGTAAAAAGCTCCCACACTTCTTGCAAGGTTACAGAACTTGCAATATTATAATCTCCATCATATTCTGGTACGAAAGCACGCGCTCTGATAACATTAGAATCCGCGACTTGTACTGGCTTCCAATAATTCCCGTCACATATATAAAACAATTGTCCATAGCGCAATAATTGTCCGAGACTTCCTCTAGGTACGCCATATTCTGGGTCTATACTGCTATTTATAACACCAGATAATTCTGTACCACCCTTTATCGTAACAATTTTTTTATTTGTATCATCATATAGCTGCCCGCTCGGCATAGCCTCAATCTCTTGTGCAGTCGGGTTGAGGGGAGCGAGATCCATTTTATCAGCCAAAAGCGCATTTGTTTCTGCTTTGGTGTAAGCGTCAATAGATCCGCCTTCCTCACGCCAAATATAGGTACATACGCCTGTAGCCGCCATTGTTCCCGATTTGCAGATATAATATGTCGGTGGTTCGCCAACGCCTATCTGCATTAGATAATGATCGCCTTTGAAATACTCAGGAACAGGCAGCCATGACCACTGTACCTCGTTAACAGTGTAGACGACAGGCTGATATGTCACGGATGTCGGCGGCTCAGTATTGCCTACGCCGTAACGTTCGTTGAGCGGTTGCCATGTGAACTTATGATAAGGTTCGATATCCGGTGCGGGCTGATAGTTATACTGTGCTTTTACAAGTTTGTAGACGATATTATAGCCCGACAGAATCCAAGTATCACCAACTCTAAGCAAATCAACATCGACCTCGGTAGGAGCGCCAGAGGGCGGTCTGTTAACGCTGACGATCAGCTTCGACGTATCAAAGTTCTCGACAAGCTCCTCGATATATTCCATCTTATCTTCCAAAGCCTTCATGCGTTGGATGATGGTGACTTTATCAAAGTCAATATAGGTGCTGCCGTTAACTACCGCTTTTTCAACAGTCGCACAAATCGTCTGCGTGAACAGAATTTGATCGTTCTGAATCATCCGAACATCGATCAGGAGCAAGCCCGACATTGCGGTCATGTTCTGTGTGACCGGGATCGAGATTTTGTCATTGACTACCGAACCGTCAGCGTCCTGCTCCGCAAGATAGTTGTTGATCGTTGCGTCATACTTGATGGTAACGCCGTCAAGGTCAACGCTCTCATCATCAACAGTCACGCCGATCAGAATGTCAACGCTGTCAACGTCGCCCTCGTGAATCCTGATATGCTTTTGAGGGCTTATGATGTTCAGGTCAATGTCTAAAGATTTATTGATCTTCATTATGAGCCTCCGTATTTATAAGATATTGTAAAGTCTACAAAGTCGTTTGCTCCGAAAGCTGTTCCATCGGATTTTTGAATCAGAATCACATCTGCTTGCGCTTTTAGATGATAGATAGTGCCAAACTCTTGTTGCTGATTTGTGAAAGGCCCGATAGCTACAACGCTTGCATAACCGTCAGCTAACACAGGCAACTTATAAGTTTCCTTTGACTG
>Ga0326513_10000225_pt1 | contig 45330 bp, 41 predicted proteins | sample 2_2465_0518_D_FD_203654 | JGI IMG/M metagenome (GOLD analysis project Ga0326513, IMG submission 203654) | Bovine rumen microbial communities from UC Davis, California, United States - 2_2465_0518 | ecosystem: Host-associated > Mammals > Digestive system > Stomach > Rumen | place: USA... | reverse complement strand
TCCAAAAACGGCCGCACGGCAGCCAGCGCCGCGCTGCGCATTTCCTCCGGCACGTGCCGCTGATCCGTTGCCTTCGTGTTCATGGTGTTGATGGCCCTCACGTCCCGGGCGATCCGGTCCCGCAGCTGCTGCTTCCGTTCGGTTGTTTCCCTCCGTTCCTGCCAGCTCTCAATGCGGCTTTTGTAGCGCATTTCATAGGCTACTTGCGCCCGGTTCACGCTGCTTCTTGCTTGATTTCTGATCCTTTGCACGCGGTTAAACATTTCACGGTTTTCCTCGTGCAGCTTTATAATTTTTTCATTCGGCCCAATCTGTTCTGGTAAACTGTAATAATCCAGCATGGCGTTCAATGCCTGCTCCGTGGCATACGCGCCAATATTGGCCCCGTACCCGCTGCCGTCAAACCGCTTTTCCCGGGCGTGCTCCATCCAGGCGTCCAGGATGCCGGGCATATCCGCGGGGTTGGCGTCCTCGGCAAAGGTGCCCGGAGCCAGCCGCTGCAAGTCCTCCCGCCACACGTCCTCCAGCGTGGCCACGTTGGCGGCCTCCTGCCGGATTTTCATTTTGCCAAAATTCTTACGCGTGTAATCGCTCACACTGCCATAGGTGCCGCGGATCTCACTTTTCTGCCCCTCAGAGAGCGAAAAGGCCCTGGTCCGCAGAATGCGCAGAATCTCTTTGCTGCTGTCGTCCAGCTCCACCAGGGTGCCCGGCGCGGCCTCCAGCATGGCCTGCATGGCCTGTTTGCCGTATTCCAGAATGTCCCCGGCGCTGTAATCCGCGCTGTCCATGGCGCTGTAGATTTTCCGCAGATCGCCCATCAATTTCCGCTTGCTGTACTTGCTGCCCGTGGCCTCCAGCATTTTCCCGGCGATTTCGGAGAGCCGTTTTTCCCAGGCGCCCGGCTTGATCATGGCGTCCTCGCCGCCCTGGGTTGTCAGCTTGTGCAGCTGCTCCACCATGCGCAGGGCCGCCGCCGCGTCCTTATTCTGCCGCATGTAGGCATACAGTTCCGAATCCTCCCGCACGCTCTCCACGGCAGCCGCCTGGCTGCGCTCCTCTGCGTCGGTGCGCAGGCTGTATTCCCGGCTGGGCACGTCGATTTTTTCGCCCTCCGTTATTTGCTGGTCATTTGCCAGCCGTACCGCCGCATAGGTCAGCGCCTGATTCATTTCAAAGGGCTGGGCCTCCAAGCCCTGCTGCTCCAGAGCGTTGGCCAGGGCCATTTCCCCGCGTCCATAGGTTTTCAAAGCCTCCACGAAACGATCATAACCGGCCTCGGCTTCGTTCATGTGGCCGTTGATCCAGCCCTTTTCCGCCCGCGCATACAATCTCCCGGCCAGTCCGTACAGCTCCGCCTTGGCGTCCTCCGCCGTTGCCGCGCTCTGCATGGCGTCCACATAGGCGCGCACGTCTGCGTCCTGATAGGTCGCCGCCGTCAGGCCGTCGCTGCTGCGCTGGTAATTGTCTCGAGCCTGCCGGATGCCTTCCGCGTACAGCGCCGACAGTTTGTCCATATACTCCGCGTCGTCCATCAGCGCCTGGGTTTCCGGGCTTTTCCTCGATACGTTTTTCAGCAGTTCCCGGATCCGCTGCGCCGTGGTTTTGATCCAATCGCCGATTTTCTGGGCCAGCGTGCGGTCCTCCTTGAACAGCTCCCGCATGGTTTTTTCGTTGCCAATTACGTCCAGCATGCTGTCGGCCACGATTTCGCTCTCCGCCTGTTCCCGGGTGATGACCTGGCCGTTGCCGTCCTGGTACTGCTCCATCACCTCGCTGATCCGATCCTCCAGCGCATAGCCGTTTTTCTGCGCCAGAGTGTCCAGCACAAATTTTTTGATCGTGTTCGCCTGATCCCTGGAAAAGCTCTCGATATAGTGATAACCCTCGTGGCTCGCCGTTCGCACCAGCGCGCCCTGTTCCGCGTCAAGCGCCAGGTTTACCACGTTCGTGCCCGTCTCATAGTGGGCATTCTCCGTGGTTTCCAATGTATCGTAAACCCGAACCTGCAAACCGGCTTTCCGCGCGAACTGATCAATGATTTTCAGCTGTTCCCGCACGTCTTCCCGTACGTTCCCGGCCTTGTCCGTCAGCCCGTCGGCAGCCTCAGCCACATAAAGCCCGCTGTTTTTCCCTCGCCGGTATTCGTCGGTGAGTACCGCGAATCCCGCCGCTTTCGCCGCCGCCTTGGTTTTTTCCCTGCGTTCCGCGCTCTCGGCCTGCCACCGTGCGTTCCCGGCTTCCCAGGCCGCCCGGCGCTGTTCGTCGCTCAGATCGTCGGCAAACAGACTTTTCACCGCGTCAAAGTTCTTGCCCTTCCTGGCCTGATCGTAGACCTTGACATAGCCGTGTGCGTAATCATCGCCGCTCTCCGCGTCGCCGCCCCGGAAACGCTTGACCATATCCTGGGCAGCTCTGTCATCCTCCAAAAACGCGGCCCGGGTCAATACGCTTCTGCTTCCTTCGTCTGTGTCGATATCATCCAGCGCCGCGCTGCTGCCGTCCTCCAATTCCAGCCGCATTATTCCGTTTTCTCGCTTGATGCCTTTCACCTTGCTCTCGGTTCCGTCGGCCCGCTTAATCCGGTAAGGCTCCGGCGCAGACTTCGGCGCTTCCTGTTCCACTTCCTGCGCTGCCTCGGTTTCCGGTACAGCCTCCGGCGCTTCCACCGTCACGGTTTCCGGCGCTTCCTGTTCCACTCCCGGCGCTGCCGCGGCTTCCGGCACAGCCTCCGGCGCTGTTTGCTGCGTTTCCGCAGCCTCCGGCGCTGTCTGCTGCGTTTCCGCAGCGTCCGGCGCTGTCTGCTGCGTTTCCGCAGCGGTCTCCGCTGGCTTTGCTTCCGTCTCCGCAACGCCCATGATATCGGCCACCATCTCCATGGCGTTCTGATCCCTGGCCAAAAGCTGTATCTGGCTCGGCTCCAGCTCCTGCCCCATCATCATGTCCGCCACGGCCTCGGCGATCTGCCCCTTGTTCTCGCTCTCCGGCAGCGCGTCCAGCCGGTCGGCAATGTCCCGGGCCGCCGCCGCGGTCAGCGTGCTGCGCATTTGCTCTGGCAGGCTCTCGGCCACCGTGCGCCACATCTGGCCAACTTGTTTATTTGTCGCCTTGTCCGCGCTCACTTTTCCCGCAAGCGTCTGCGCGTCTCCGCCCAGGGCCTCGGCCATGCGCCAAAGCCGGTCTTTGTTCTCCTGGGAAAAATAGCCGCCGCTTTCTTTATCAAACTTGTTGGCCGCGTGCTGGCTCGTCACATTACTAATTGCTCCGAAGGCCCCGCCCATCAGCGCGCCGCCGGCCGCGGCTTCGCCCAGTTGCCATGCAATGTCCGCAAACATCCGCTGCCGATTGTCCTTGTCCTCCATGCCCAGGGCTTTCCGCTCCTGATAGCCCTGGATCACCTGGCTCTTATCGCCCATGATGAGCCAGTCCGCCAGCAGGTTGGCCGCTTCGGTGTTGGCTTCCTCGCTGGCGTTGATTCCGGCCTGGGCAATCACGTTCAGTATTTTGTCCCGGACTTTCCCGGTTCCCAGGTGTTTGGCCTCGTCATAAAATTTTTCCAGGCTCACATGCTCGAAAAGCGTTTCTGCGATCCCGGCCAGGGTGCCAACTGCCGCCGCCTGGGTATCGTTTCCGCCGCGCTCATAGGCGTCCCGCATGGCGCTCTGTGCCGCGCCAAGACCCAGGATCGCAGCGCCGCCCCAGTTCCCCGCCGCGCCGCTGGCCAGGGATTTAACACCGCTCATGCCGGTGCCGTAAAGCTGGTCAAACACGTCCACGTCATGGCCGCCAAGGTTTACGTTCCAGTCTACCTGATCCATCACGCCCTGCTGCGCCGCGTCCTCGATGGTGCCCGCAAGCTGTGCCGCGCCTTCCCGGTTCACAGGCCGATATTCGCCGCCCAGGGCATTCCGCGCATTTTGCGCCATCACATCCAGATAGCCAACGCCCCGCATGGCCGCCGCTGGAATTTGCAGCAGCGACGCCGCCACAGCACCGGCCACGCCTTCCGCGCCTTCTTTTTGTGTCACGTCGTACACGCCTTGCGCCGCTTTCCGGTTCATGCGTTCGCCTAATTCGTACTGCATGTAATCCAGATATTCCTCGGCTTTCGCCAATCCCTCTGTGTTGGCGATTGCGTTATACAGCTTGGCTTCCTCCGGCTCCAGGTTGGTCTGCTTGGTGGTCAGCGCGTTCACCAGCACCGTGGACGGCATGGCCGCCAGCGGGTCAACCTCCTGGTTGGCAGGCCGCATGCCGTTTACTTTGGCGTAGTGCTCTTCCGTCAAAAAGTCAGGATTGATCTGCGAGATTTCTTCATAGTCCGGCCTGCTCATGATTTCCGCGTAATGGCTGCTGCGCTCCACGAACCAATCATTCCGCTTCGCTTCCTCTTCTTCCGCGGTGCCTTTCGCGTCCTCCAGCCAATCCCGCGCGCCCTCCGGCGTCTGCCGGTACTGATTGAGCAGGTACTGCTGTTTCCGGTCGAGCTGCTGGCCGCCCACGATTTCCCGATATTCGTCTAACTTCTCCTGCTGGCTCTTCCCGTATGCGCGAAGCTGCGCCTTTTCCTCGTCGGTCAGGTTGCCTTCCTTTGTTTGCAGCCAGGGCAGCGCCTCCGCGGCTTTTTCCAGCGCATACCGGGTTTCCCCGTCCGCGTTTTTGAGGTTTCCCCAGGCGTCCGCCATGGAGCCATAGGCCGCGTACAGCCTGCCGCTCTGCTCCTGGTCTTTGGCCGTGGTATAAAGTTCGTCGTAATCCTTGAGATATTGATCCGCGCTTTTGTAGAGCTCATCATCATTGGGCCCGATGGTCTGGGCATACGCATCCAGGCGTGCCCGCTGATCCTCGTCCAGCCAGGCAAGGTTCGCGTCACTCAGCCAGGGATTGTCACGCACGGCCTGCTGCCACACCGCCGCCTGCTGCGGGTTCAGGGATTCGCCGCCCCATTCCCCAACCTGCCGGGCCAGCCCGTTCAGATCAACCTTTTCTTCGCTCCAGCCGTTTTCCCGGGCCAATTCCACGACCTTGCTCCGGGTTTCCGCTTCCTGCTCATTCCGGTTTTTATAGCCGGTCTTGTCCAGCTCTTCCCGCAGCTCCTGGGTGGTCAGGCCGCTGTACCTGTATTTATTGATCGTGTCCTCCAGCATGTCCCGCATGGCGTTGTCACCCGCGGCCAGCTTTACCGCCGCCTTTTTCCCATCGCCCAAAAGGCCATGGCTCCTCTGCACCGTGTCCGCGTAGCTGCTCACGATGCTATAGGCGTCCTCCAGCGGGTTTAATTGGCTTTTGTTGCGCACGTTCTGTACGTTCCCCAATGTCTGCACGGTATTTTTATAAAGATCGTTCAGGTGCTGGCTCTGAAACGGCCTCCGCCAGTCAATGGAATCCGTCTGCGTGATGTGTTTCACGCTCTCCGTTTTGGGCATGGTGCCAAAGATGCTCACCGGCTGCTGTGTTCTCGCAGCGGAAGCGGTTCCCGCCAATGCAAGAGAGGGAGCCCCTTGGCTCCCCATCGTTTGCTGGCGCTTTTTCTGCTCATCCTCATCGTCCCGCCGAAGCAGCGACCGGTCAAAAATGCCCTTTGCCATGTGGCTCCCTCCTTATTTTTTCTTGTTTTTCTTGCCTTCGGCCAGGATTTCGGCCAGGATCTCATCCTGGTTTTTCGTCACCGTCCCGAAGCCTGTGGAAACCGGCGTTTTCCCGGCGGATGCCGGCGGCGTCAATCCGTACTCGGCCAGCATTTGTTCGGGCGTCTTCGTCACCTTGGTTCCGGTCACCGGCACGCCGTTGCCGTAGGTTGTGATCGGGAGCCCGGTGTTCCCCGTGTTGCCCGCGTTCCCGCTCGACCCGCCCATGTTGGGCGTCAGCAACTTTTTCCCATCGCCCAATTTCTGGCCGCCGCCGCTGCTCCCGCTGCCTTTCTTCTTGGCCTGTTCGTCCTCATACTGCCGCACCTGGAAGTCATACTTGTCCCGATCCAGCGCCAACGTGGCGTCGAACTGGCTCTGGTTCTGGGCCAGCTGATCCCGCCTGTATGCTTCATCCAGGGCCGCCATATAGCGCTTGTATTCCATGTCGCTGTCATACTGCCCTTGGTTCTGGGCCAGCTGATCCCGCCGGTAGGCTTCATCAAGCCCCGTGGTATATGCCTTGAAGCCCATTTCCTGCCCGAACTGGTCCTGGTTCTGCTGAAGGTTGGCGTATTTATAGCCCAAATCCCCTTCATACTGGCTCTGATTCTGGGCAAGCTGGGCCCGCCGGTAGGCTTCATCCATGGCCGCGGTATAGGCTTTATAGCCCTGTTCCGTGTCAAACTGGTTCTGGTTCTGGGCAAGGTTCGCGTATTTGTAGCCCAAATCCCCTTCATACTGCTGCTGGTTCTGCTGGAGCTGGGCCCGCCTGTATGCTTCATCCATGGCCGCGGTATAGGCTTTATAGCCCTGTTCCGTGTCAAACTGGCTTTGGTTCTGGGCAAGGTTCGCGTATTTGTAGCCCAAATCCCCTTCATACTGGCTTTGGTTCTGCCGAAGCTGGGCCTGCCGGTATGCTTCGTCCAATGCCTGGCTGTATGCCTTGAAGCCCATTTCCTGCCCGAACTGCTCCCGGTTCTGGGCAAGGTTGGCATATTTATAACCAAGGTCGCCTTCATACTGGCTTTGGTTCTGCTGCAGCTGCGCCTGCCTGTATGCTTCGTCCAGGGCCGCCATGTACTGTTTGTACTGCAAATCGCTTTCGTACTGGCTTTGGTTCTGGGCAAGCTGGGCATAGCGGAACGCGTCGTCCTTGCCGTACACTTCCCTTTGGTAGTCCATTTCCGCCTGCTTCCATTTGTTCTCATTCTCCATGGAAGCGGCCTTCATGGCGTAATCCTGCTCCGCCTGCCACTTTTGCAATTCGTAATTCCTGTCGGCCAAGTATTGCTGCATGCCCAGCTGCTGGCTGAACTGGGAATCCGCCACCCGGTCCCGGTATCGGCCATAGTCGATGCTGTCCAGGTTGGTGCTCATTTGCAGGTTTCCCCGCAGCTCGTTTCCTTCCTGGCTGTACCGGTCAAAGGCCCTTTGCTCTAATTCCGGAATGCGGTCGTTCAATTGCTGCATGTATTGGGCATAGGCCTGATAGCCCGCCGTGTTTCCCCAGCTGCTCCCATAGCCGCCCGCAAGGGCCGCGGCCTGTCCCTGGGTGTCCTGCATGGCCTGGCGGCCCTGGTTCATGTACTGTTCCCGGTACTGCTGAAACAGCGGGTCTTTGCTCACGTCGTAGCTGAACTTCGGCCGGTTCATGATCTGGTCGTACAGGCTGGCAATCTGCTTGCTGTATTTGCTCTTGAATTCTCCTTCGCTGGCCCCGGCTAAATAGCTCTGTGCCTGGCTCACCAAAGGCGACGGCGTGAAGGTGCCCGGCGTGGTCTGGCTGCCCTGATTGATCACCGCCGATCCCTGGGCCGTCTGGGTGGGCTGCTGCTGCGCTCCCTGCTGTTGACTCGGCACCATCACGCCCACCAGCCTTTGGCCCTGGCTGGCGTTCACAGGGTTTCCCATGGGCTTGGGGTTCTGGGCCTGCTGCTGGACGTTCGGCACCAGAACGCCCTTCAATTGCGTTCCGGCGGCCTGCGCAGCCGGCTGCGCCTGTGCCTGCTGCTGGCCGTTCTGCACCAGCAGCCTTTTCAGTTGCGTATTGTTCGCCATGGCTTCCCGCTCCTTCTATTTTTTCACTCACGCAAAAAGCGGAAATGAAAAATGCTATTTAATACGTTTTTATACCTTTTTAATCCGTTTTTTGCCTTTTTATTACGTTTTCATCGTCCGTCGCTTCCCCGGCTCACTTCCCGGGCGATGCCGTACAGCTCCACCGCGCCCTCGCCCTCCAGCCGTAAGCGCAGGTATTCGCAGCGCCTGGGGATCACCGGAGCGCAATAGGTTTTCACGGTTCCCGCGCTGCCGTTCAGCCTGCCTTTTTTCTGCCATTCGTTTTTTCCGTCGTAGTCGATCAGGATCCGGCACTGGGCGTCCTTTTCCAGCCGCAGCATCAGCAGCAGCCGTCCAATATATTTCCGGTACGGGTCCTCGTAGCCGATGGGCCCGGTCTCCACATACCAGCTCACCGGCATTTCTTCTTCCTCGCCTTCCGTGCCGTTCAGGGCGTACAGCAGGCCGTTTTTGTGCAGCATGTACATTTCCCCGCCCAGGGCCGCGAAGGCCAGCGCTTCCCCGTCGTCCTCCCGGCACCAGGTTCCCTTTTCCGTGTCCAGCACATACAGGCTGCCGCTGCCGTTTTCTTCCCGCACGCTCAGGAAGTATTTTTCATTCCAGATGCCCGCCGCGCCGCCGCTCAGCCGTCCCGGCCCCAGGGCCTTGCCAATGGCTCCCGGCAGGCTTTCCAGGGCCTGGGGGCCGTTCCTGCCCAGGTAATAGATCAGGCCGTTATGGCTCACCACGGTGCCGCCGCTGCCCTCCTTCACGCCCTCGCAGGGCGTGGTCACCATTTGGAAGTCCGACGGCGTCACGCCGTAGATTTGATGAAAGCAGGTTTCCTTGAAAAAATACGGCATGCCCCGGTGCATGGCCGCGCCGGTGAACGGGCCGTCGGTGCCCACGTTCACGTAATAACTGTCCATGCTGTTTCCCTGGTATTTCTGCCAGTTTCGGAAATCCCCCAGGGCGCAGCTGTAGATCCGGTTCACAAATTCCCCGTCCTGCTCTCCGTACCGGCAGCCCCACAGCCGATTGTTGCACTCGATCACAAAGTCCATCCGCGGGGCCCTGCGGTCTGCCCGGATGGGCCCCAGGCGCTGTGTGCAGTTGGTGTCAATCACGCCGATCACCACCAGGTAGTCGTCCCCCACGGCCTGCAAAACGTGGGTTTCATTCAAAAGCGCGATCTGTTCCCGGGTCATTTCGTCGTTTCCTTCGTACTGGATGCCGCTCAGCGTCACGTTATCCTGCTCGTTCAGCCCTCTCCCGATGCCCCGGGCCCGGATCTTCACATATACGGAGGAAATCCCGATCCATTGCTTGTGCCACACATACAGGGCATGGGGCTCCGTGCTGGTGTCCAGCCAATAATCCCCGTCTTCCGGCTCTTCCGGCGCTTCCTCGCCCCGCGTCACCTTGCCCCGCTGGTACACTTCCCCGGCCATGTCGCACATTTCAAAGGTCACCGGCTCCCCTTCCGGGCTCTGGTATTCCCGCACCAGCGTTCCATAGTCCAGGGGGTCTGTGGTGTTGTAATACATGCCATCCGGAAACACCAGCAAATACGCGCCCATGCTCACCATTTGTTTGGGCAGCATGTCCTCATCCAGGGAAAGGCTTTGTATGGGCGTCTTTTCCCCGTCATAATACAGCGTGTCCCCGTCGATCCAGGCCAGTTTCCCCATGGCCATCATGCCCTGGGGGTTGTCCAGCTCCCGCACAATGTGCCGCTTGTCCCGGCTCCTCAGCACGGGAAACCGGTCGCCGGTCATGTTCCCCATGGCCTGGAAGGTGCCTTCCCGGGCCTTGGGCCGCCTGTCCAGCCCGTAAAATTCTTCCGTCCAGATCCTGCTCCGGGGAATCTCATTTAATTCCGGATATAGCATGCTTTTCCCCTTTCCCCTTAAAAGCGGTGATGCGTTCCCTTTTCCGCCGTCCTGTGGTTCCGGTGATATTCTCTTGCGTATTTCATATACGCCTGGTTGAACAGCACCGCGCTGTTGTTGTACTTTTCATATTCCTTGTTGGTCAGCTCGGCCTTCATTTCCAGATAGAATAAATACATTTCATCGTGTGGAGCCGGAGCCAGCAGCGCCGTGTCCGGGTCCGTGTACTGGTCGTAGGGCGTGAAGGAATCCGGCGTTCCTTCGTCCCTTTCGTGGGTGCTGATGATGTCCCGGAAGATCTGCCCGTCCAGCTTCCCCAGCCAGCCGATTTTTACCGCCCGGTCAATTTGATCCGGCGTCAGCTCCTCCGCTTCCCGGATCGCTTCCTCGATGGTCATTTTCCCGGCCTCCTTCAAAATAAGCCGCCCGAAGGCGGCTTCATCGTGCCAAAATGCGCAGATCACAGATACACGCTGCTGTTCATGGGCTTCACGCCGCTCATGGCCTTTGCGCGTTTTTCGGTCAGCTCCCGGCGCTTGATCATTTCGCGCACAATGGCGTAAAGCGGATAGGGCAGGGAAACCATCTTGCCCTTGGGGACAAAATAGGTTTTGTCATTCAGCCCAATTTCCAGCGTGTCCTGCTCGGTCTGGCTCATTTTGGGAATATAGATTTCCCGCTTGTCCTGCCACGGATCATAGGGGGCCGCGTCCACGATCTCCACGTCGTTTGCCACGGCCTGCGCGGATTCTTCGGTCTGCACGGTTTCCTCGGGCTGCTTTTTCGTCGCCATTTTATTGCCTCCTCAAAAAATCAGGTGTTCCCCGGGCAGCAGCCTGCCGCCCGGGGAATCGGTTATTATTCGGGATCGGTGTCCTCGTCCACGTTGGAGTAAAAACTGCCGCATTCCACGCGCAGCAGGCGTTCCTCGTACAGCACGCCGCCGCCGGTCTCAAATTTGACGCCCACGGTGCCATACTGTTCCAGGGGGCCGCCCACCTGCTCGGCGGTTTTCACGATGAGCCGCATGTTGCCGCCGCTCACGTCGATCATGCCAAAAGCATCCTTGCCCAGGAACACGCAGGCATACACGGCAACGCCCTTCTTGCCGCCCTCGCCGGGATAAATCTTGGCGTTGTCCGCCACAGCGCTGGCCACAGCCTCCTTCAGCGTGATCTGGGTTGCGGTGTTGTCGCTCACTTCCACGGGGATTTCTCCGTTATCTCCCAGCAGCAGCAGCCTGCCCTTCAGGGCGTGCTCGGCCACGGTGCCGCCGTCAAAGGTGATGGTGGTCGCGCCGGAAGAAACCGCGCCGTTGACCGTCAGCGTCCGGCTGTCGCTGGCAAGGTTTTTGCCGCGGTACACCTTGGCCTGATCGGATTCGATGAACCGCACGCCGTGCAATTCGCCGATTTCGCCGTTGTAGATTTCCCCGGGCTGGGCATACTTGTGAGCCTCGATCCAATCCTTGTCCTTCCGCAGGTCATAGCTCACGGAAGGATGGATGATGGCGACGTATTTTCCGTTGATCTTCGGGGCCCTGTGCTTTTTCAGCCAGGTGGCCGCACGGTTTACGGTGTCGGATTTCAGCGTGAAGTTGGCGTCAAGGGAGCCGCGGTAATAGGGATACACGATCACTTCCGGCACCTCGCCGGTGGCCGGAGTCACCTTTTCCGCAAACATCACATTGCTGCCGGAAATTGCCACGTCCCGGGCAATGCGATCCTGCTTGTCGCCGCCGGCCGCGCCCATTTCCTCGGCGGCGTCCTGGGCCACAGGGTCAATGGCGTGCATGGTCAGCCGTTTGCCCAGGGGGGTGTAGTTGCCGAACTCGTGCACGGTGGCCTGGATGGCGCTGTACCCGAAGTTTTCACCGTCAGGGATCACGCCCTCCACCAGCTCGGGCACGTCCTTAAAGGTGTTGGGTTTGCGCATTTCCACGGTAATGCCGTGATTTTCCGGCAGCGGGATTTTCTTGGCAAACTGGGTGAAATAATGGTTCTTCCGGGCGTTCTCCAGCGCTTCGGTGTTGTACCATTCCTTCATCTGGGGGCTCATGGTGTTCTGGCTATCGAACGCCTCATGCTCCCCGGTATAGGCGTTGGTATAGTCGCCGGTGTTGGCTACCGGGTGCCCGCCATTGGGCGCCACGGCGAAACGCTGCAAATCAAGGGGCAGCCGCCCTTTCAAAATATCGCTCATGTTCTAATGCTCCTTTCATCGTCAGAAGGTCACCGCCTCACCGCTGTAAACCCGCTTGCGGATGGCCTCCCGCTGTTCTCGGGTCATGTGGGCCACGTCCACGGCCATGTTCGCGCCCTGGCCGCCTTTCAGGCCGTTTTCCGTTGGCCTGCTGGCTCCCGCCTGCACGCTGGCCGCCACGTTCCTGGTGGCCTGCTGGGCCGCGTATTGCATGGATTGCCGCTGGATTTCCGCGCCGTGAATGGCGTAGTAGGCATCACGCACAGAGATTCCGACCTGCGGGCTGGTCATTCGTGCGAAACGCTCGTTTCCGCGAATCTCCGCCATCAGGTCGAAGTCCGGAAACTCCTTCCGCAGCTCCTCGGCCTGCTGGGAGAGTTGCAGGAAATGCCGATCCAGGGCCCGCTGCTCCATCGTCTGCCGCTGGAGCTCCTGGGCCTGCTGATTGGCCGCCCGCAGCTTTACCATTTCCTTGGCCACGGACACCGGCACGCCAAGGCGGCTGGCTTCCTCGGCATACAGGCTGTCATCGTCGTCCAGGTGCCGGGCGATCCCGTCAACGTCCGCGGCCTCCACATGGTATTTCTGGGCCAGCCTTCCCATGATGCTCTGCATCTTTTGATTCCGGGCCCGCTCTTCCTGTTTTTCCCGGAATCTCCTGGCCAATGCCTGTTCCACGCGCTGGGAAACGGCGTTTTCGTAGTCCTGCCGGTATTCCCCGGCGATGAGATCAGCAAACGCTGGCCGGGCCTGTTCGCTGCCTGCCTCGGGATTCGCCGCCGCTCCGCCGTCCGTCTGGGCCTCTGCCGCCGCCGGTGCGCTCTCCGCCGCCGGTTCCGCGCCATCGTCTGCGAATCGCTGCAAATCCAATACCAAAAGTTCCTCCATACTATTCCCTTTCTGCCCTTGCGGTGGGCGATCCCCTGCGCGTATGTGCGCGACTCATTGGGGCTATTATATACCATTTTTTTCAGGATTGAGAGTCCCACGCTTCCAGCGCCTCCTGGAGCATCCTCTGGCCCTGCTGGATCATGGCATACGCGGCCTTGATCCGTTTTTTTAGCGCTTCCGCGTCCTGCGCAGCCGTCTGCGCGTCGCCTGTCGTCGGGCTTAAAAACCTTGTCATCATGTACCCTTCCACGCCGTTCCAGCCGATCCTTTTCCAGCCGTCCCCGGCGCTGCCGTACACTTCCACGGTGTCCCCGATGGGCACGTTGTCCAAAACCTTAAAGCTGGTGCCCGGCCCGATCCGAAGCCGCACGGTCTTTCCCGTTTCCGCCCAAACCCGGGCCAGGGTGAATTCCCGGGGCGCTTCTTCCTCGTCCTCGTCCATGAGCCCGGGATCAACCTTCTTCAGCCAGCCGCTCCAGTTCCATTTCCCCAGATTGTAATCCACATAGATTCCGCCCTGGCCGTTGATGGTGGTGCAATGGGTGATTTCCAGGGGATTCACCTGGGTCACAACGCCCACGTGGTAATAATCCCGCTTGTCCGGGCTGTCCTTGTAGCTTCGCTCGATCACTTCGGCATCATAGCCCGCTTCCCCGGGTTCGTGGGCCTTGAATACGATTTCGCCCACGCTCAAATCTTCCGCGCTCTCGATCCGGAACAGCCGGTGCACCGCGTTCCGGGCCGCCCAGTTGCTGCCGTGGGTGCCTGTCCAATTTTCCCCGGCAAGCCGCAGCGCGCCGATAATCAGCCCGATGCAGTCACAGCCGCCGCTGGATCCGTCCCCGCCTTTTTCGTAGCGCTCCACCCGCGCCGCGTTTTCCTCGACAGCTTCCAAAAACCGCTTTGCCGTAATCATATTTTCAGCTCCTTTTATAGACTTAAAGTAGCCTTTATTCCACGATTTCCCACGCTACAGGATTTGTGACCACCACACCGTTATAGCGCTCAAAATATGTTTCGTTTTCTTCTACACATTTTGCAAACAGCCGTTCCATTGCCATAGCGAACCCACTGTATGTGAGCGCCAGCGGGTGATTTCCGCGCAGGACACTGATATAAACGGTATAGTAAGGATCAGCTTGCAGATTGATGTATGGCAGTCCGTAATGCTGTGCTATCTCCTGATTTGCTGTGGTGAAATCGGAGAAAATAGCGTTACTGGACAGTTTGGTATCTGGGCTGGTGATGATTATGCACGCATTCGGCGCATGGGCAAGAATCATTTCAATCACCCGCCCATAGTAACCATAATACGTTGTCGGGTAATCGTGATAATCAGAATGGCTTGTTATATCCTCCATCGTGCCGACCACATACTGGGCATATTCGGCAGGCGCTTCCCCGTTGCGGTAAAAACCCCTTGGAGGTGTGCTGCCAGTAGCACCGTCGTTTGTATTGCCAGCAAGCAGAATATATAAGGGCTGCGCATCATCCAAAAGTAAACCCTTCATGCCACGGAACCCATACGTATCTTTCCCATCCACCGCATCATCATTGAACCATGTGCGAATGGAAGAACCGCCGATTGCGTAATTATGCAGGATGTTCCCATTTCTGCGTGCAATGTTTTCGGCCCAGCCCATCCCTGTACGGCTCTGCGCCGTAGCGGTGGAACTGTAGCATGTTCCAGCATCCCAGGAACACCCGTTTACGCCCCAACTGAGAAACATGGAAAACGCCGCATACAAAGGTTTCTCCTGTGCAGATTTTACCGCAAAAACAGAGGAAAGCGCTGCGTATTCGTCCGCAGATATATCATCCCCGCTGATTTTTCGGATGCCGACGCCGATGATATCAGGTGTTGCCGCAGGTACAATCATGAGATCATCCGTTGTATAGGCGGCTACAAACTCAATCGGATTAGCCCATGTTTCGATTCTGGGGTAGCGCACTACACACATCTCGTATCCTGTCAGCGCTGGAATATATGCCACGCCATAAATCAGAAACGGGGTTGCCGTTGATGCGCCCTTTGCATTACTTCCTTCCCTGCGCCCGGTTGATTCGTTGATATAGCTGTTTTGGAGCAGTGCCGGCGTGGAATACAGGTCATAGACAAAAACATTATCCCTGATGCTTTGTATTTGCTTTTCAAATCCTTCACCGCTTATCTTGCTGATATTGTAGTTGAGGATAAACGCGTTGTATTCCTCGTCCGTATACGTTGTGTTATCGGCTTTGCGGGAAGTAACAATAAACGGAGCAGCGGAATTTACAGTACGTTCGCCAGAACCGAACAACCAAATCCGCGTGCCGGACGAATCGGAATTATACTGGTAAAATTCACTTACCCAACCGCTGGGAGGTGTAAACGTATAATTTCCCGCTTCAAACTTGCGGGACACAAGCAAACGCGGATGGGTGCCAACGCCGCCGTACCCGCTTCCTTCAAAATAGCCTTTCTGGACAGGACTGATCGATAAATCAACCTCCCCGTAAACGCTGCTTTGTAAATCCGCTATATCGCCTTGAGCGCTTTCCAAGTTGGTGGATATCTGAGGAATTGACGCGGTGGCTCTTTGCAAATCAGCTATTGCGGTTTCCGCTTGGCCCATACGGGATTGCAAAGAATCGTCGTTGCTTTTGGTAATCTGATACCCTGAAATAAACGCGTTATATTCCTCATCTGTATATGTTGTGTTGTCTGATTTTCTGGATGTAACGACAAATGGCGAATCGGAAACTACGCTTCTTTCACCAGCGCCAAACGCCCAGATTCTAACACCTGATGTATCGGATACGTACTGGTAAAATTCGCTTACCCAGCCATCAGGGGGGGAAAATGTATAGCTTCCTGCTGGAAATTGGCGGGATACAAGCAAACGCGGGTGAGTATCCAATCCGGTATACCCGTTCGCTTCAAATGCGCCTTTCCGTACAGGGGAAATAGACAGTGCCGCATTTGTAAACACTTCATCCTGCAGATCGGCTACTTGGTCTTGCAGGATACTTGTTGCGCTCTTTAAGTCTGTAATGTCTCCCCCCAGGGCCTGGTCCGCAAGCTGCCGGGCCATGGATTCCTCGGTTACCGCTTCCTGAATTTCCATTCTCAGGCCGCTGTCGCCCGCCTGGTATTCCGTGCGTAGGGCGGCTTCTCTCGCGCCAATATCGACTCTTAGGTCCTGAAATTCCTGCTGGATGGAATGGTTGATCATGCTCACCCCGCTCACAGCGTCCCAGGCTTTCTGCTTTGCTTCCGCCGCGTCCGCTCTGGCCACGGCGTCCTTCACGTTATAATCCGTGCCGTCCACGTTCATTTTGCTCACATCCGGCATGGTCTTTCCCTCCTTTTCCTTTTACGCCACAATCCGGCGAATGATCACGATACCGCTGCCGCCGTCCCCGGCCTGCAGGTTATAGCTGCCGCCGCCTCCGCCGCCGGTGTTGGCTGTTCCGTTCTTGCCCGCTTCGCCCCAGGTGCCGCCCTTGCCGCCGCCGCCGCTGCCGCCTGCCTTGCCCGGCGTTGTGCCCGGGTGGTCGTCCGTGGAAGTCGGGCAGCCGGAGCCGCCTCCGCCGCCCGCGTACAATGTGCCGCCTGTCTCGCCAAAGGCCCGGGTCGTTGTGCCCTGGCCTTCCGCCGACGTGCTGCCGTTCCCGTCGCTGTAACCGGCTTCATTGTTCGTAAAGCCGAATTGGGCCCCCTGGCCGCCGCCGCTGCCCCCGGCTCCCGCTGTGCGCTGGCCGTTCCTTGCGCCTTTGCCGCCGCTCACGCTCAGGCTCAGGCTGCTGTCGTCCGCGAAAATGCCGCTGCTTCCGCCGTTCGTGGGGTTGCCGCTGGTGCCGCTGGTGGCCTTGCCCCCCGCGCCGATCACCACGCTGTATTCCCGGATGGCGTACAGCGTTTGTTCCGTCTCGGTCAGGGTATACCCGCCGCCGCCGCCACCGCCGCCGCACATTTCCGCGTATTGTCCTTCCGTCTGGCCCCGGCCGCCGCCGCCGCCTCCGCCCACCAGGAAGATATCGCAGGGCATGTCCAGTGACATTTTCAGCGTGCCGCTGGAAAGCAGCCGGATTTCATAGCTCCCGTTTTGCTTGGCGATGGCCTGAAAGTTCCCCGTATAGGTGAAGGGCGTAAAGGCGCCTTCTCCCTTTCCGCCCGGCAATCGGCTGATGATCATGCCCAGTTCACCCCCGCCACGTTGATTTTCAGTGCGATCATGGGCAGCATGCCGAAGGCCGTAAAGGTGATTTCCCCGTCGTCCTGCCCTGTGCATACCAGGTTTGCCAGCTGGAAGGCTTCGTTTTCTTCCTTGGTCATGGGCCCGCCCGCGCCCACGATGAGCAGGTTGTCCGCCGTGGCCACTTCGCACGCCACCGTGGCCGTGAAGGGCGCTTCCGTGCCTTCCCACAGATCCGTGGTAAGGATCACTTCCTCCGTTTCCACATGCCCGGCAGCCAGGGCCGCGGCCAGGGCCTGGGCGGCTGTTGCGCTGGCCTGGCCGGCCGTGGTCACAGCGCCCTGGGCGATGGTCACGGCCTGCGCCGCCGTGGCTTCCGCGCCTTCGGAGGAAGAATGGTCCTGGATGTCCTGAATATAGGCTTCCCACTCCTCCTCCGTGCCGTCAAAGCCGTTCATCTGGGCGATGGCGTAAGCGTTTTCGTCTCCAACCCTGGCCTGCTGGATCACCAGCCGCTCGTTGGCCGCCTCGATGCCGATGTGGGTCACGCCGTTCATGGCCAGGCTTACGTCCGCGGCCTGCCGCGCCGCTTCCTTGTAGCGCTGGGCCCCGGTTCCGGCGGCAATGGCCTCCTGGAACAGCGTGGGGAAGCGCCTTTCCGTTTCCTCGGAAATGGGCGGCAAATCCCCGACCTCTAAGGTCAACTGTTCGCTGTTCCAGATCATTTCCCCGTCCGGGGCCATGATTTCCACCCAGGCCCGGCATTTCCCCGGCACTTCCGTCACGCTGTCCGGGATCACGGCCAGCCCGTTTTCCAGCACCATCACCTCAGGCGCCCCGTCCGGCAGCAGCATCTGCAGCGTGGCAATCTGCCCGTCAGCCAGCTGCGGCAGCAGAAACCGCAGCCTTTCCGCGTTCCGGTCGCTTTCCATGCCCAATTGCACGCTGTCCGGCACCGGCTTCCTGCTTGTAAACATGATGGTCAGCATCCTTCTCCCTCCGTTTCCTTTTCCCAGTTTTCCCGGTAGGCTTCTTCCGCGTAGGCGGCATACTGCGCCGGGGTTTCCAGTGCTTCCAGTTCCGCGTCCTCCATGCCGTCCACGGCCTGGAGCGCCGTCTCGCTTGCCGTGAAGGCGTCCAGATCCGCCCGGAAGGCCGCGCTTTCCCCTTCCTCGCTCCCTTCCATGGCCCGGCGCATAAGGCCGCTTTTGAATGCCTCAAACTGTGCCGGGCTCATGGCCTTGATCTGCTCATAGCTGCATTCCCTCTCCAATATTCCCAGCGCCCGGGAAAGGGCCTCCGGGCTCATCACCTGCCCTTTGTACGGCCCGTCCCTCACCGTGAATGCCTTCCGTTCCCGCAGCGCCTTCATCATTGCCCGCCGCTGCTGCCGGTTCATGGCGTTTCCCTCCTTTCCTCCAATGCGCGAATGATCGCTTTCTCCCGCTCACTCAATTGCCACCCCGTAGCGGCGGCGCGTTCTGCGGCGGCGCGTTCTGCGGCGGCGCGTTCTGCGGCGGCGCGCCTGCTGATCAGCAGCCCGCCGCCAAATATTTCTTTTCCGTTTTGGGCGTCCAGCTTGCGGACGAATCGGCATTCCTCCCGCCGGATCGTCAGCCTTTGCCCATGCTGGGCCAATTGATACGCCGCCGCGCCGGTCAGCAGCTCCACGGGGTATGCGTATTTCGGCAGCTCCCGCCGCTTCTGCCGCCGGTTTTCGTCATCGGCCTTGGTCACCGTCTCATACAAGCCCGGATCGATCCGGATAGCGTATTCATCCATGTTGGTCACAAAGCTGGTATTCACCACGGCCCCGTTTTCGTATGTGACATGCGCCCCGCAGGGCAGATAGCAGCACCGTTTTTTCCTTTCTTCCCGGGCAAACACGTTAAACCCCGTCAGTGTCGGCGAAAACAGGAAAAACGGAATGCCTTTTGCAACGTAAAAATCAATGATTTGGCTAAGGATCGAAAACGGCGGATTGTCCACCACCGCGAATCCTGCCGGATATTCCGCGCCCCTGTAATCCCCGCCGGGATAAAAGGGCCGCAGGATTTTCCCGGGATCAAGCCCATACATACCCACGGCCCAGCTTTTCACAGCCTCATACACAATGGGCGGCGTGTAGCAGTCGTCCGTGGTTTTTTTCGGCTTGAATTTGTCCACGAACGCCTGATACTCCGGGTTCTCCTCGTCCTCGTCAAAGAAAAACCACCACAGCCCATCACGCACCGCCGTTCCCCTCCAGCGCCGCCACCCGGGCCTCCAGGGCGGTCAGGGCCTCCTGCAGGGTGCTGATGTTCGCCGCGTATTCCTCCATGATGCTGGCGACGCCCTGGGCCGTATCCGCCGCCGCTGCCGCCGCCTGCCGGGATTCTTCTGCCCGGGCCGCCGCGCTTCGGGCCGATGCCTGGGCGTTCTGCGCCGCAATGCGCTGGCTGTCAATGGTGGCCATCTGATCCGCCCGCACCATCTGCGCCGTTATTTCTGTTTTGCCCGCGCTCTTTTTCTCCGTCCCGCCCTGCTCCAGGGCATAGATGGCGTGCCGCACCTGTTCCTCTAATTGGTAAACGTAGTCCATGGCTTCCCGCAGCGTTTCAATGCTTTTTCGCCGCTGTATCGGCAGCATCAGCCCCACCTATATCGCCTCCTTTAATCCGGGCTCGCCACGTTCCGGCTTTGCTCCCTGGCTTTTTCCATCATGCCGCCGGTTCCGCGGCCGCCAAGGCTCACCCGGCCAACAGCCGCAGGCGCAGCCGTCTGCGCGCTCTGCATGATGGTTTCCGCCATGCGTTCCGCCGTGTCCGGCTCGTACCGCTGCGCCAGCTCCAGCGCCATCTGCTTCCACTGGGCCAGCTCCTGGTAAATGGTTTGCAGCTCTGAAACCTTTTGAATAATTTCATCTTTTTTTGCAAAATCCATAGCATGGAGCAAAAGCAGACTCTGATCCGCATTCCCCGGATTAAAAACCCCGGCATTCAGCAGCTGCAAGGCCAGCTCATTCTGGGCCATTTTGCTGTATGCGTTCTGCTTCTGGGCGCTCACCTGGATATCAAAAACCGGCTTGCGCCAGCCCATTTCCAGGCCGTCCATGGCTTCGTTGGGCTGCATCATGAGGCCGCTGTTGTCCATCTGGGCATATTCCACCGCAGCGGATTCGCCCATGATCCGGAACGTGCGGGGAATGTCGTAGAACTGCCGGATCCGCTCGATCACCATTTCCAGGATCCTGCTGTATGCCCGGTATGTGCCCTTGTTCCCGTCCCGGCTGGTGCGGCCTGCCGCTTCCATTTGGGCCGCAATGCCGCTGGCCGCGGTCACGCCGCCGGTGGTCATGCCGTTGGTCACGTCCTGGTTGCCGCAGGTCTGCTTGAGTTCCTCGATTTTGTTGTTGAGGTGCGTAATATAAATGCCGTCCAGGCTCTTGTGCTGAACCGGCACCATGTCCGTGTCGCCCAGGCCGCCCTCCACTTCCACAATGGGGTTGGTGAAATCCATGTAGTTTTCCAGGTTGATGGCGCTGTCCTTCCGCCGGAAATACCGGGGAATGGCTCCCGCCTTGGCGTTTAAGGTGATGGCGTAATCCAGCAGGTCAATGCTTTCCTGGGCGTCGCGTCCCAAATCAATATAGCCCCAGCCCACAGGGCTCCCTTTCTGGGGAAACAGCCGATCCAGCACAAAGGGGTATTCCCCATCCTCATACCAGCCCCGGCCCTGGAGCACCGGGTCATCCTCGCTGGCATACAGCACCTCCAGCCCGCAGAACTTGCAGTACTGCAGCACCTTCTGCCGGCCTTCGTAGGTGTGGTAGTACCAATCCACCACCAGCGCCTTGCTTTCCCTGTCCTGGGTGTCCTCGGTTTCGTATTGGGTCAGGCTCAGCTCGCCGCCCAGGTTCTTGTCCTCCAATTGCGGGTACATCTGTTTCAGCGCTTCCTTGTTCTGGGCGCTCACTAAGAACACGTTTTCGCTTTCCTGGATATCCTCAATGCCAGGTTCCCAGAATAGATTCATCAGGTCAATGCCACAGATGCTGATGTCTCCCAGCCCGTTCAGCTTCCCGGAATCCCAATACACCGCATACGCCGCGGTGCCGTGCTTGTTCTTTTCCCATGCCTGGGCGCTGAACACGTCTTCAAAATGATTCTGCTCCAGGATCACGGGCAATATGCTGGTCAGCTTCTTGGCCTCGGCCTCGTCGCTTTCTTCCCGGGCCAGGATCACCGGCTCCGGGTAGCTGTCCACCATGTCGGCATGCTTGCCCATGATCACGTTCACCAGCCATTTTGTCGGGTGCTTCGGGTCCTTGGGGTTGCCCTGTTCCTGCATGGTGTCCCAGGCATGGCCCTTCCACCATTTTTCATCCGCTTTCAAGCGCTTTTCAAAATGCGCTTTCCCGCTCTTGTACTTCTTCAGCGTCTCCGCCGCCTGCTGAATCCTCGCCGCCGTCATTCGCCGCTGCGGCACGGCGTTCAATTCGCTCAATCCTGTTCACTCCTTCCCGATCCATGCGCCTTTGCTGCAATAGTCCTTTTCTGTCACTTCGTCTTCGCGCATCCGGCAAAAGCCATTGTCAAAGAAACTGCACCCGCCGCACCGAAGCGGCAAGTTTTCTCTTTGCTCTGCTCTGTCAAGCGCTTCTTTGCGCACTGTCTGCGCCCTTTTTAGATAGGGCTCGATCTTGTCAGGATCCTTCCCTGAATAGTGCACGGTCATGGTCACGCCGTCATGGGCGCCCACGACGCTCACACCTTCGTATTCCATCGTTCCATCGTCCAGATGCCCTGCGATGATAAACCAGCCTTTGCCTTTCCGCATAATTTCGTAGTCGGTCACGCCTTCGCCATCGTCGCCTAAATAATAACCGCCGTCCATCATGTAAAGCATTTATCTGTTCCTCCTCCTGTACTGATCCCTTATCAAAAAGGGTCGATGTAAAACAGTAACGCAAGAAGAATAGTGCCCAGTATGGTTATAGGAATTATGAGCAAAGCTATATACCACAATTCAAAGACAAACGCCAATATAACTACAGCCACGTCGAATAGTATACACAGCAGTACACCGGCGGCTATTAAAGTAACTATTATGCTTTCTTTGAGAGAATAATTATACGACCCTTTTTCTTTCATTTCCTCAAAGTTCACGGTTCATTCCTCCTTCGGCTCTTTTATCTTTTCGCCGCATGCCGGGCAATACTGCGGGAACAGTTTGTTTTCTCCGCAGATGGGGCATAATTCATCATCGCCGATCATGTAAACCTCTTGGGCGTCTCCGTTTTCTTTCCCGTCATCCAGGAAAAACGGTTCCCTTTCGCCGCTTACGCGAAAGCAAATCACAGCCAGCGCGCCGTCAAAGGCGTTCACTTGATCCCGCTCATGAAGAAACCGGAAGATGTCCTCCACCGTCAGAAGCCCTTTGCTCTTCCGAATGATGATGCTGTTGCCTTTCTCGGTCCATTCGTAGGATATTTTTGCCGCCATTATCTTCTCCTCCTGTACTGATCCAGCGGGTCGCTCAGCGGCCGCCGCTGTTCGTGATGCATTCTGGGCCGGATGGGGTTGAGCATGCAGAAGTAGCGCCATTCGTCGGCCACATGGTCCTCCATGGTGCTGTCCAGGTCTTCGGGCGTGTGCTCGTCGTAGCACAAAAGCGGAATCGTGCGGATAAACGCTTCACAGTTCTTGAAAACGTACATCATGGGGTAGCCGTTTTCATCGAAGGCCAGCCGGTAATGGCACTGCATCCAGCCCGGCAGGCGGTCATTGTTGCCCTTTTCAAAGTAAACCCGGGCCTTGACCGCCGTATCGTAGCGGCTCACGCCGGTTTCCGCTCCGGCCCAGATGCTGGGATCGGCCACGCCCTCGATATGCTTGCCCTGCAGCCAGGGGTGCTCCCGTTCGATCTTCGCCACCTCGGAAAAGATCACGTCGTCATTCCACTTTACGCCCTCGTTGGGCAGCACTGTGCCGTCCCGGTCCTTCCTGCACCCGTACAATTCCAGAATCCGATAGAACACGCCGTCATAATCCACAGCCCACCAGCCCACGCTGAAAGGCTTCTGGTATCCCCAGTCAAAGCTGCGGTAGATTTTCCAGCCCGCGGGCGGCTCGAAGGGCTCAATCACGTGGGTGAACTTCTTGTCTAAGTAGTGTTCCGGATCATCGGTGAACTCCTCGAAGAACTGGCCCTCGTACACGTCCCAGTTGCCATACAGCCAGGCATCCCGCAGCTTGGGCGGCAGCGCTTTCAGCTGCTCGATATAATCCGGCTGCTGCTTCATCAAGGCCTTGTTATCGGTCACCAGGCTTTGAATGAACACATATTCCTCGGGCCTTTCCCCTTCCCGGAACCGGCCTTCCTTCAATCGCTTGATGTACTGGTGACCCTTCCCGCCGGGGTTGCAGGTCATGTACAGCCGTTTCGGGAATCCGTTGGTGCCGCGCACGCAGGCTCCGATGCTCTTGATCTGCTCCTCGGTCATCTGGGTGGCCTCATCGATGGCGATCACGTCGTATTCGTGGCCCTGGATGTTGCGCAGATCGTCGTCCTTGGCGCAGTACATGAATTTGATGGTGCTGCCGCTGGGAAACCGGAATTCATGCTCCGTGCCGTTGTACTTGGCGATCCCGTGCAGCGTGTTTTTCAAGGGGTTGATATGGTTTGCCAGCAGTTCCGGATAACTCCGGCGCATGATCAGCACCTTGATTCCCGGATATTTCAGCGCCAGCAGCACCGCCTTCCAGCGAACTGCCCAGCTTTTCCCGCCGCCCCGGGCCCCGCCGAAGATCACATACTTTTGCCGCGCCTTGAAAAACAGCACTTGCCGCTCGCTGGGCGCCGGCATCTTCAATACCATCATTCCGCCAGATCCTCCGCGTCCGGCGCGATCTCCACCCGGACGCCTGCGCTGCCGTTGGCTTCTGCGGCTTTTTTGACATCAAATTCGTGTTTTTCCCGATCCAGCCGCAGCCGTTCCGCCTCAGTGGCGCTCTGGGTGAACCCCAGAATCTGCCGCGCCGCCGCCAGCCGTTCCAGGGTGCCGGCCAGGTTGGCGAAGTTCCCGGAGCGCCGCGCGCCGTCCAGCATTTTTTCCGCGCCTTCGGCCTCGATGATGTCCGCCGCGCCCTTCGCCGCCGCCAGCAATCCGCGCTCCAGCTCGCCGCTGGCCTGGATCAGCCGGGCCAGCTCCCTGGCCTTTTTGTCCACGGCCCTGTCCGCCGCTTTCCGCAGGGCCTTTTTTTGAACTCGCGCCCGTTTTTTTACCCAGCCGCCGGCCTTGCACCATCGGCTCAGCGTGCTCACGCTCACGCCGGTCTCCGCCGCCAGCTCCCGCAGCGTCTGCGCGCCGCTGATATACATCTGTTCGGCCCTCGCCCGCTGCTCTGTCTCCATGCTCCTCCCTCCCTTTTTGTAATTTACGGTATCACAAATTCCGAAAAAAATAGAGTCCCGCCCTTTTTGCCCCGTTTTGAAAAAATCCTACAAAAAACGCCCGCGCGCGGCTGGGCGCGTTTGCATTCGCTTTGCATCTAATTTTTCTCAGATTTTTCTAAGATTTTTTTCAGATTTTTTTATTTATTTTTCCGGCCATCCTGGCTATCGAAAATTTTTTTACTTTTTCCCTGAAAAACCCCTTGACAATGTAACGCAAGAGTGATATTATAGAACCGTTCCAAGGAACAAACAAAACGAACGGAGGCAACGGAAATGAACGAAATGGAACGGTTTGAACACTTCGCCAACACGATCCTCGGCCTGAGCACTGAAGGCCAGAAGGAAGCCTGGGAAGCCCTTTCCGCCATGATGACTGAAGAAGAACTGAAAAAGGTGCAGGAGCAGGTCGCTTGGTTCCGCCTGATGACCGACAAAACTTACTATGCCGCTATCCAGAACGAACTCGCCAAGCAGGTCTTTGAAGCCTGCAACGCGTAACACCAACAAGCCGGGCCGGGCGGCATATCCCGGCGATGAAAAAAAGGAGGGCAACGGAAATGAAGGGCACAGAAAAGCAGATCGCATGGGCGCAGGACATCCAGCGGAAAACCATTTCGGCTCTGAACTGGGGAATCGCAACATTCGCCAGCAAACCGGCATTTGTTGAAAAATGCGAGCAGATCAAATCCGCCGTCGAGAACGTGGAATACGCCGGAGATTTGATTGCCGTGTATCGCAACGTCAACGACACCAGCGACGAAGAAAATATGAAAATGATTGCCGCCATCGTTGGCAACCGTTTCGGCACTTGCTACGACAACCCCGCGCAGTATGCGCTGATCGGCAAGTAAGGAGGAGGCATAAAATGGGCTACGCGATAAATGAATATGGGCGCGATCTTACAACAGACGAACGGAAGGGAAAGGCGCTGGCTCTTGCCGCGTCTTGGTGGGGACAATGGCAATGGTATGATCTGCGCCGTCCGTTTTTGGATGCCCAGCGCCAGCTTGATGAGAATTATAACCGTTACATGGGCGCAAAAGCCATCCTGAATTTTGCATATGACATGACTGACGGCGAAATCGAGACTTACTGCAAGGAAAATGTTACTTGGTTGCTGGACGATCACGCACTTGACGTTGATATTGGTCCCTTGCACATTACTCCCTTTGATGCGAAATAAGGAGGCGCCGATGAATAACACAGACAACCTGCTCCCGCTCCCGGAATACGCGGCCCGGATCGGCAAGGCAGAATCCAGTGTCCGCCGCAAGTGCCTCCGGGGCACGCTCCCCGGGGCGCAAAAAATCGGCCGGGATTGGCTGATCCCCGCCGACGCTGCCTACACGGATAACCGGATCAAGTCCGGCAACTACAAAGGTTTTCGCAAAAGCACCACGAGCAAGCCCGCTGAATAAGCGGGCCCTTTTTTTATGTGATCTTTCTCATATGCGCATAAACATAAACCCCCGGCAAAAAATCCGAGTACCGCACCGCCGGTTCCTCGATCAATTGATATCCCGGGTATTTTTTTGCAAACAGCTTTGCCGCGTCCGCGTACACCGCCGCCGCAAGCGTCTGCGCGCTGCGGCGCGAAAACCGGCTGTCGCTGGTGGTGATCCTGGGCTGCTTGAGCCCCCGGCTGCATGCCCATTTCCGGGCAAGGATTTTTTCTTGTGCGTCTTTGTGCTGGGTGATATAGTTCGCGAAGCCCGCCAGCCCCTTCGGCTGCTCCTGGCACCGATCCACCCGGGCAAGGCCGTGACTCCACATTTTTTCCAGCTCGTCGCGGGAAACAACGCCGCCGGGCAGCGCCATGTGTACATGATACCGCCGGCGGCCTTCCTGGCCCGTGGCCTCGATCACATAGATATACTTAAGTATAGCGCCAGCCCGCTTGAACACCCGGCGCAGCTTCGCCATGAAATTCCGTACCTGCCGCCGGAAGGCCCCTTCGTCGCAGCAGTCCTCGCTGGTCAGATGGGCCAGCAGATCATTGACCCCAAAATTGGCATTCAGCAGCCGCTCCAGCCGTTTCCGGGCATTGCGCAGGTTCACGGCCCGCATCCTCTCCGGCGTCCGTTTCCGCTTCTCGGCTCTCGCGGCTTCGCTCCAGCTCCGATCCAGCACCGGGAAAATCTCCGCCTCCAGGTAGTCCCCGGCCTTGATCGTTTTCGTGCGCTGCACCAGCACGCCCTTTTGGCCCGATGCCCTGCCCGGTTCCCGCCGATCATACGCCGCAACCTCTGCCGCCATGCCTGTGTCCTCTCTCCCTGTCCGCTGGGTCCCCATCTGGCCATAGGGGCGGCTGCCCCTGATGGCGTCACCCTGCTCCTGCTGCCAAGGGGGCAGCCGCCCGCCGCCCTGTGTGTGCCTTTTGTTAATACCCCATACAAGCCCCGGAAGGGCAGGCCGCCCTCCCGTTTTTTTGCTTGTATATTAAATAGAAATAATTACGCCGATACCTGCCGCCGCAGCAGCCTTTTCAGCCGCTCCATGGCCCTGGCTCCCTTTTGCTGCGCCGCCTGCCGGGAATAGCCGTACAGATCGCCGATTTCTTTCCAGCCCATTTCCTGGCCGCTGTCCAGGCCGAAGCGCAGCCTCAGCACCTGCCGCTCCTCTTCGTCCAGCCGGTCCAGCGCCTCCAGCACCTCCCGCCGGGTTTCGGCCCGGGCCAGCATTTCCTCCGGCCCAGGCTCCCTGGCGCTCAATTTTTTGAGCCAGTCGCGGGTATCGTTGGGCGTTGCCTGCTCCAGGGACAGGTCGCCCCGGTGATCCCGTTTTTTGGCGTGATCGTGCCGCATGTGCCGCTCGATGTTGTTTCTCATGGCGGAATAGGCAAGCGTGCTCAACGCGCCTTTCTCCGGCTCCCAGGCTAACACGGCCTGCCAGAGCCCCTCCAGGGCCAGAGACAGCAGATCCTCATACTGCCTTCCGAACCGTGCCTGTTCCCACGCGATGGCCCGCGCCAGCCCCAGATTTTCCTCCAGCAGCTTCTCCCTGTTGATCTCCACCGTTATCCGCTTCTTTCGGTACAATTCTCAGGTCAAACCCCAGCGCGTCGATAATCTGCAGCGCCAGCGTCAGGCTGATTCCCCTGGGTTTTCCGCTGTTGTACGGTTTCCCCCAATTCACATAAGCCTGCCGGGTGATCCCGGCTTTCGCCGCCAACTTTTCCTGGCTCAGTCCCTGGGCGATCCTGGCCTGCTCCATTTTGATCCGCATTTCTTCCTGTGTAATCATTCTTCCGGGTCCCTCCATGGTGTTTCCTCCATTTGCTCTGCCGTGGGCGGCACACTGCCAGCCCAAAACCGCGCGCAGCCTTTCACGCCGTACCGCTTGGCCCACCATTCCTCGAACATGTCGCCGAATCCCGATTCCGCCATGGCCACATGCCCGTAAATCCACACGCACTCCTCCAGCATGCTGGTTCCCGTTGCCTCTCCGTCCGCGTCAACTGCTGGCGATTCCTCCCAGCCGTGACCATAGGTTGTTTGCATTTCCTCCAGTGATACCAGCCGCGCCGGTGCTCTCTCTGCCTTGCTCATCCCGCTACCTCCTCGCTCATCAAACTAAGTGCTTTGGCGAACGCCGCCCGGAATCGTCCGGCCAGCTCTCCGTCCGCCTTTTCCAACTCCTCCAGCTTGTCCATCAGGGTCTCGTGGGCGCTTTTGAGCATGGTATACGCGGCCCGAACCTCGGCCTCCTCGGTGCTCCTGGCCGCCTGCCTGCGCAGCTGCTCCAGCTCCTTCTCTACTTCTTCCGGCGTCTCGTAACGCACTTCCGGTTCCGGCTGCTCCTTGATCCGTTCCGCCAGCTCCTTGGCCCGGGCTTCCGCCTTTTCCGCCTTTTCCTCGGCCTTTTTGATTCTCGCCATCGCTTCGGCGTTGGCTTTTTCGTGGCTCTTGATTTTCTTTTCCAGCGCCGCCGCGTCCTCGGCGGATTTTTTTGCCTGATTCTCGGCGATGTGCTGCCGCGCCGCCGCTTCGCCCCGCGCCGCGTCGGCTACCTGGGCCTCGGTCTGGAGCTCCTGCACGCGCCGCTCCAGCTCGGCAATTTTCTCCTGCTGCCGCGCTTGTTCTTCTTGCTCCTCCTCGGCGATCATGCGGGCCATATCCAGCTGTTCGCCCTCGTCCAGCACGTCGTCGGCAATGGCTTTTTTCAGCTGCCGCACGCTCATTCCTTCAGCGTTGTGTTCGGCAATAAACTGTTTGCGCTCAGCCGCGGGCACGCTCAGCAGCAGCACGGCCTTGCTGTAGCTCATGTTTTCCAGCCCAGCGCCGCGCCCGGCGTCCCATTCCGTGGCCAGGGCCATCAGGTTTTGCGCCGTCCGCAGGCTGTACGCTACGTTGTCTTCCAGCCACGCGCTCCACATGCCCTCCGGCACTAACCCCTTGGCCTCCTTGAGTTTCCTTCCAATCTCCACGCTGGCAATGGCCGCCGTTGTCCTCACTTGTGCCTTAATCCCATTGATTTCCCCGGCGATCATTTCCGCCGTCCTGATAATCTCACTCATGCCGCTTTTCCCCTTTTCTTTTTCGCCTGTTTCAGTTCCCCGGCCTGGGCGTCATAAAGCGCCCAGAACTTGTCCAGCAGCTCTGCCTCCTCCGGCGTGCTGCGGTTGTACGCTCCCCGGCACTGCACCCGCTGGCCCCGTGTGCTGTATTCCACGGTATGCCAGGGCGTTTCCAGTGCTTCGTCCTTTCTGAGACACAGCAGCACCGTTTCCCCGGCAGCATACCGATCCACATAGCCGCCAACGCAGTGATGCAGCGTGTCCCCCTCGTCGATGATCTCTTGACTGGTCAGCATGGGCCGCATGGTGATGCCGTAGGCGCTGTACCAGTACCGGCCCAGTTTTTCTGCGTTTTTCTGGATGGTCTTGTCCTTTTCTTTGTCCGCCAGATACCGGATCCGCTTCGTGGTCTCCGCGTGCGTCCGTCGGAAGTCCGATGGAAACAGCATTTCCCGATCGTCGAAGCCCAGGCCCAGCCGCCGCATGTCCCGCAGATGGTCCGCGTAATCATGCAGCACAACCCGTTTCCGCTTGCAGTATTTGAGGCATTCCCTTTTCAGCGGTTCGCTCTGGCCCTCCAGCCGGTTCAGCACATCCTCCAGCCCCTGCCACCTTCCCAGGCGCGAAAGCTCCAGCGCCGTGTCATTCCCGGCCCGTATGCCCTGCTTGTCCAAAATCTGCCGCATTTTCAGCCAATTGATATTAACCGCATTTTTATTGGCCTTGATCCAGCCCCAGGTATCCCCGCTCACCCGCAGCACTTTGCAGGCCGTTTTCCCGCGCAGGTTCACCGCGCCGCCGTCGTCTTTTTGGTATGCCTTCCGCGCCAGCCCGGCAAGGCCCATTTTGCAAAGATACTCCGCCGCCGGATATTTCGCCGCGAACCGCATCGCGTCAATCATGTCCAGGATTTGATTGTCATAATCTCGCCAGATCAGCGGCCCGGCCATCAGCGTGTCGGGGATCGTTTCCACGGAATCCATATCCAGGTAAAAATCCGTTCCCGGGCTGCCGAATATGCCGTGCATCGGATCATATCCGCCGATGCACTGCACGCGCCGTTCCCACCGGAGCCATTGTTTCATCGGGATTCCTTTCGGCGTTTCGTGGTCCCAGTCCGGCTCCCAGTGCGAAGCCTGCACGAACCGTTCCCCGCCCTTCCCGGGCCGGAACACGCAGATTTCCCGGAGCTCTGTCTGCACAGGCGCTTCCCACTCGTTGTAATCGTCCCAGATGTCCCAGCGCTGCCACACCAGATAACCGCACATCACCGCCGCGCCTGGCTCCATGGCGCTGGGCCCGTACTGGATTAAAAAAGCCCGGTTGTTGGCCGTTTTCCTGCCTCGGTTGAGGTCCCGATACATCACCGCCGCGCCGCACGCCGGGCAATAGCCGCGATGGTTGTGCCGCCAGACGCCGTCCGCGTCTCCGGATTTCCAGGGTCCGGAAAGGTTGTATTGATATTCCGTGTGATGCTTGTCATAGATGGTATCGTCCTCGTAAATGTCATCCCAGACGTATTCCGGGAAAACTTCTCCGGCGTTTTTCTCGCGGAACGTGTTGTGGCAAAAACTGCAATAGCCGATCTTGTTTCCCTTTTTGCCTGTCAGCCACATATATTTCTGCAGCGCTTCCCGGCCCCGCTGCTCGATCCTGTCCCAGTTCTGGGGCCCAACATGCCGCAGCGCCTCGTCGATGGTCATTTTTTCGTCGCTCTTGGCCATTGCTCAAACCCCCAGCAGCGCGTCCAGATCCAGGCTGCCCGCCGGTTTCCGCGGCGTCGGCGCGGCCTGGGGTTTCTCCGGTTCTTCCGCTGCCGCCGGGATGCCGTAATACTCGCACAGCAGCGCCAGCGCTTCCTCGCTGGCCATCACATAGCTGCCGTCCTTGGCCCGCGCTTTCGCTTGCGTTCGCATGTGCGCAAAAGCCCCGTCAAGGCTTTTCCCTTCGGCCATGATTTTTCCCGCGATTCCCGGTTCCCGCATGAGCCGCTCTGTCAGATACTCCCCCAGGATCCGGATCTCCGGCCGGCCGCTCTCCTTTGCCATCTCGTCCCGCAGCTTGTCCATTGCCTCGTCCAATTTCACGCCACTCCTTTCCTGCTTCCCGCGGATCAGGCTTAATGCCCCAGGTGCGCCACGTCACGCCGAACTCCCGCAGCGGCAGCAGCCACACGCGCTGGCGGCCTTTGCCTAACTTCTCCGCCATCACATAGGCTTCGCCGTCCACGGTGCAGCGCTCGCACGTTACCGGCCACGTCTTTTCCGGCTCTTCCCAGATCTGGAGCCAATAAACCCGATCACTCATCCTCTGTGCCCTCGTACTTTTCCCGGAACACACTCCGGTACATTTCGCACATCTCAAAATTCCCGCGGCAGTAAATGCTGAAATGCTGTGCTTTTTTCTCTCCGCTCTCAAACGTAACCCGCGCCAAGGTATCAAAAATGGGGCCCTCGCACTGCACGGAAATGCGATCATGCCGTTGAAAAAACGGGCATTTCGCTTCCCGATCGCTCATTTTATGCGATTTTTTTACATATTTCCGCCGTTTTTGCACCATTTTTGATGGGCTCCCTTTCAAGCGTTTTTTGTGCTATCATGATTCCGGAGCCCAGCAATATTGCCTCGTTGCTCAGCTCCTCCTACTTACCGGCCCCGGGCTTTTGCCCGGGGTTTTTCATTGCTCGAAGCACGCGGATTTTGACCAGCAGCCGCCGCACCACAGCCCGGTACTGGCCCCGCATGTAGCAGGCTCCCGCGCCGAATCCGATCAGCGCCGCAATGGCCATGCCCAGCAGCCAGGAACCCTGCGCAAGCGTCTGCGCCGTCGCTTCCCACATCATAAGCCCAGCTCCAGCAGGCTCTGCTGCTCGCCGTCCACTTCCCGCTTCGCCTCGGTGATCTCCAGGGCGATCCGCGCCACCTCTTTTTCCAGCCGTTCCTCTTCCGCACGAAACCGCGCCGCGTCGTCCCGCTTGTGCTGGATGTTGGCGTCAACTACTGTGCTCGTCCCTTCGTAGGGCCGCATGATGATCAGGTCATGCTCCGCCCCTTCCCGCATTTCCCGCATCCTCCGCAGCAGGTCCCGGCCCTTGGCCAAGTCTTCCTGCAGCTCCGCGATCCTCTTTTTGGTCATGCTTACCTCCTCATGTAAGTTGGCCCGCCGTACCGGCAAGGCCGCCGCACGCTCTGCCGCCGTTCCCGGCGCGCTCTGTCCGCCATGCGGTTAATGGTTTCCCGCCGGGCACGCTCCTCCAGCGTTTCCGGCTCGCTGGCCCACAGGATCAGCGCCACAGCCGCCACAGCCGCGATGACAAATTCCACGATTTTTCACCTCCCATTCTCTCATCGTCTCCGGCGTGAACGGGTTTTTTGCCGGTTCGTCCAAAAACCGTTTCAGCCGCGCCATCATATCGGCATGCCACGCCGCGAACAGCTCCCGCGTCGGCCAGTGTCCCGTTTCGGCCTGATACTCCATCAGCCGTTTCCCGGCCAGCTCTCCGGCCACCCGGGCCCAGCCTGGAGGCGCGCCCGGCACGCTCTCCCGGATCCTGTCTCCGCAGATCATCACCTGCCCGCCGCCGCAGTTGTACGCGGCCAGCAGGCCCCTTTCGTCCGGTGTTTCCCGGCTCCAGATCAACTCCGCCATCAGCGCCACCTCCTCTCCCATCCTATGCGCCCGCCTGTTGCATCAGGCGGGCTTTTTATCGCTTTCCAACTGCGTGCCGATCAGCACGCCCTGCACCGTGCCCAGCAGCATGGCCGCCACGTTTTCCCGCTTGCTCTCCGGCACCTTGTCCAGCAGCTCGGCCATCTGTTCCAGCGTGGTCTTCTTTTCCTTTTCGCTCATGTGTTTCGCCTCCTTTGCGATTTTTGCCAAGCCGTTTTATTGGCTTTGCAAATATAAAATACTACTAAAAAAACGCATTGTCAAGATATTTGAAAAAAATATTTGCATTGTTTTATTTTTTGTGCTATGATATCCGCGAAAGGAGGTTCAAGCCGTGGAAACCATCAATACTCGCGTCAAGGCTGTCCGCAAGGCGCTCAAGCTCACACAGGCCGAGTTTGGCGAAAAAATCTTCATGAGCCAAGGCCAGCTCACCTTTGTGGAAACAGGGCGGCGAAGCGTAACGGAACGCACAATCGGCCTGATTTGCAGCACCTTCGGCGTCAATGAATCCTGGCTCCGCACCGGAGAGGGTGACATGTTCCAGCCTCAGGCCAGCCCCGTTGACGATCTGGTGCAGCAGTTCTCATTCCCGGAGATATGCGCAAAGCTGCTCTATGCCTTCGACGCACTGGCCCCGGATCAACAGGCCGCCGTCCTGGCCTATGCCCGCCTGGTGGTCAACTCGCTGCTGCGCGACGATAACGCCACTGTCGCCGCCGCCATCGCCGTCAGCCCCAGGGAAAAAAATGCCCGGTACGATTTGGCCCGGCTCCTCAACGAGCAGGAAAAATCATCTTCTTCCCCGCCCGATAGCGATGTTACCGCATGAAAAAAGCCGCCCTCTCGGCGGCTTTTCTGCTTGACTTTGTGTTTTTTGTCGCATATAATAACCATGCTACACCAATTCCTTGCTTTGGGATAGCGCTCCGGCGCTGTCCCTCTTTTTTTTGTATATTTTTATTTACATTTCCTTTCCTATATGATACCATGTAAATAAAAGAGTACAATTCCGGAGGCGATTCCATGCGCAAGTATTCCGTTTTTATCACCATTGTTTGCCTGGGCCTGATTGGTTACATTTTATTCAGCGCCAATCCATCCCCGGACAATGTCCGGGCCTCGGCCTCCGGCGCATCCTCCAGCGTGACCTATCAGGCGACCGCCAAGCCCACAGCCAGGCCCACCGCCAAGCCCTCAACGGCCCGCCGCTTGATCACCGCCACGCCCACGCCCGCCGCCGTGCGCTCCTATGTGCTCAATACCAATACCAAAAAATTTCACAAGCCCACCTGTTCCTCCGTGGATCAGATGAAGGCCAAGAACCGCCGGGACTACACCGGCACCCGGGAATCCGTGATCGATATGGGCTATAAGCCCTGCCAGCGCTGCAATCCGTGAAAGGGGGCTTTTTCGTGCATAATGATGATTGGAAATGGTATCTCCTGGTCGCCGCTGTGATTATCGTGCTGGTTTTCCCGCTGATCCGCGATTTATTCACGCCCAACGCCAACGCCTACAACGCGGACAAGGTGCCCGCATATGTGCGCGACTATATTGATTATTATGATGGCGACGAACATTCCAACGCCTGGCGCGCCGGATATGTCCAAGGTTTCGATGATGCTGTAGACGCCGTCGGCGATTGGATGATCGCTCGTGATTATGATTTCCCTGATACATATAGAGATTTGCTCAATTGGCTCAAAACGCAGGAATAAGCCATGCGCACACATCTGCGCCTCGTAGCGCTCATTTTTTGCGTTTTTTGCGCCTTACAGCCCCGGATCATCTACACCGGCCAGGATGCTCAGGGCCGGCCGGGGCCTGTGTTTGCTGTGCTCACGGCTTCCGCGCTGCCGGCTGCTCCGTCCTCGTCCATCCGCGCCGTGCAGCCGCCGGGCTATCGCTCTCTGCGGTTTGATAGCATTCCCAACGGCGGCTGGCTGTACAATCGCACGCACCTTCTCGGCAGCCTGTTCGGCGGCTCTGATGCCGCGGACAACCTCATCACCGGCACCCACGATCTCAACCAGGTGATCATGTGGCCCCATGAAAAAGAGATTTACCGTTTTTTGCAGGATCATCCGGAGGACGCCGTCTGCTATGCCGTTTTCCCCGTCTACCGGCCCGGCGACGTCATGCCCCGTGGCTTGTGGCTCTTCGCCGCGTCTCTCCGTTCCCCGGCCCTCTCCATCCTGGCCTATATGCCCAACGAGCAGCCCGGCTTTGCCATTGACTACGCCACCGGCGAGGCCGCTGAAATACAACCAAGGGAGTGATGCCCTATCTATTGCATGTACCTCCGCAAAAGCCGCGCCGACCTGGAGGCCGAAGCCCGCGGCGAAGGGGAAACCCTGGCCCGGCATTTTCAGATTCTCACGCGCCTTGCCGATCAGCTGGGCCTCTCCATTCCGCCCGGCGCCGTGTATCGGGAAATCGTCTCCGGCGACACCATCGCCGCCCGGCCCATGATGCAGCGGCTCCTCCAGGAGGTGGCCGACGGCAAATGGCAGGGCGTCCTCTGCACAGAGGTGGAGCGCCTGGCCCGGGGCGACACCATCGACCAGGGCATTGTGGCCCAGACGTTCAAGTCCAGCGGCACGCGGATCATCACGCCAAACAAAACCTATGACCCGCGCAATGAAATGGACGAGGAATTCTTTGAATTTTCCCTTTTCATGGCCCGCCGGGAATACAAGGCCATCAACCGCCGATTGCAGGCAGGCCGCGCCGCCTCCGTCCGGGAAGGCCATTACGTCGGGGCCCGTCGGCCATTCGGCTATCGCGTCGTGCGCTGCGCCAACAACCGCGGCTATACGTTGGAGCAAATCCCGGAGGAAGCCGCTATCGTCCGCATGGTCTATGATTGGTACTTAAATAGCAGCCTGTCCAAGCACGAGATTGCCCGCCGCCTCAACGCCCTGGGCGTCAAAACCTCATTTGGCCGGGAATGGACGGATCACAGCATCCGCGCCATGCTCAATCAGCCCGTGCTGGCCGGTTTCGTGCGGTGGAACGCCCGGCAAAACTATGCCGCCTCCGGCATGCCTGCCCAGGCAAACGGGGTAAAACGTCCAAAATCGCCCAACGAGATCCTCGTCCGCGGCCTCCACGATCCCATCATATCCCCGGAAACCTACCAGGCCGCCCGCGACCGCGCCGCCGCCCTGCGCACGTCCATGCCCGCCACCAACAAGCCCATCTCCAGCCCCTTGGCTGGTTTGCTCCGCTGCGCCATCTGCGGCCGCACCATGGTCCGCAAACCCGAAAAATGGGGCGTGTTCGTCACCTGCCGCACCGACCGCTGCCCCTGTTCCGCCGCTTCCCTGGATGTGGTTTTGTCCATGGTGCTGGATACTCTCCGCGCCTGGCTCCACGATTACCAGGGCCAAGCCCTCCCCGCGGCCCCCGCCGCGCCTGATCACACCAAGGAAATCGCCCTTGCCCGCGCCGCCATCGAAACCGCCAAACGCCAATTAAACGCCGCCCGTGATCTCCTGGAGCAGGGCATCTACTCTGCCGATGAGTACCTGGAGCGCCGCGCCACCCTCACGGCCAAGATCGAAGCCGCCGCCGCAGAGCTCCAGCGCCTGGAATCCGACGCCGCCAACCCGCCCGCCGATCCAACCGCGCAGATCATCCGCCTCTTGCCTGATATCCAGCGCGTTCTCTCCGCCTGGCCCCTGGCCCAGACTCCCCAGGAGCAGCGCGCCCTCCTCGCCTCCGTCCTCTCCTCCATCGATTACCAAAAAAACGCCCACCTCTACCGCAACCAGGACCCGCGACCTTATATCACCCTAACCCTCCACCCCGTTTCCCGTTGATTTTTTATTTAACTAAAAAGAGACACATCGGAGGAAATAACGAATTATTCCTCCGCCTGTGTCTCTGTTTTCAGCCGCCCCTTGGGCGGCTTATTTTTTACTCATCATCATTTTTTAATCCAGCTTCTTCATGGCTGCCCTTTCCTTTCCTCCGCATGATTTCCAGCGCCTCCAGCAGCACGCCGGGAATGGGCACGCCCATGGCCGCGGCATTCTCCAGGATGCTCAGGCCCTCGCTGGCCACGAACCAAAGGCAGCAGGCCCCGGTGACAGCGGCCATTTCGATTCCGGCGGACACGGTGATTGCGTGATCCACCAGAGCCGCCAGGCCCACGACTACCAATATCACCACTTTTTTGAGCAGCCCCTGAAACGCCGTGGCGCTGCTCAGGCCGCCCGTCTGGGTTTTCGGGCTTTTGCCCAGCGCGCCGCACAGTATGCCGGTGATGTAATCCAGCGTGATCACCGCCAGCAGCACCCACACGATGGGCGGCATGCCCGTGAAGAAACTTGCCACCGCGCCCAGGAACGCGGCGCAGATTTCCGGTATTTTATTTCTCATGGCTCCACACCTCCGCCGCGTTTCCGTATACGATTAAGTCAAGGCCCACAGTCCCATACAGCGCCCATAAGTCGGGCACATGCCAGGAAACCACAAGTGCATGATCTCCGGTCCGCATCCACTGCCCTTGGATCAGGTGATACCCGTCAAACAGCGCCACGCCCTCCAGCCCTGCCGCCGGGATCGTGGGCCAATCAATCCACACCGTGATCGTCTGCTCCTCGTTCATTGCGTAGAGCGCGATGTCCACCTGAACGGCGTCCAGGATCGCGTATTTCAGCCCCTGCTGTTCGTTCAAGCGAACAAACGGCGATTCCAACTTGTACAGCCCCGCCACCGTGGGGCTGCCCACACTCTCGGCCGACCCAGGCCAGCAGGCCAGCATCACCAGCGCCAGCATTGCCGCAATCAGTTTTTTCATGTTCCAACCCTCCTTTCATTTTGCCCATTATAGCAGATCATTTCCCAGATTTAGAGTCCAGCCACTTCTCTATATCTTTCTGTTTTTTGGCCCGATCAAACCCCGCCGCTTCATAGGCCGTCAGCAGCCAAGCCTTGAGATTGGCGGCCTGTGTGCTCTTCCCGGATTTCACCAGATTGATATATTGCTCTTTATATTGGCTCGTCAACTGGGACGCAATGGTTTTTCCCTCGATCCCGTGCTGTATCAGCTTTTTAACCTCATTGGCCGGGTTTTTCCCTTTGTCAATGGCCGCGTAAAGGTCGCCGTATCTGCTGTATTTGCCGTCGGGGTTCTGCTTTTTCTTGTCCCATTCGTCCAGCAGCCAATACATGTCATCCGTCCCGGATTTCATGCCCGCATATTTCCGCAGCTTTTCCTCCGCCGCCGCCCTGGTGATTTCGCCGCCGACGTATGCATCTTTCAGGATCGACTTTACGTTGCTAATATAATCCTTCTCGGATACCTCCTGTTTCTTCAATTTTTCCTTGGCCTCGGTCACATCGCCGCCCGCCAGGATCACTGTGGAAAGTTCCTTGTATTTCGAGTAATTATAGCCGATTTCCCCCTCATGCTCTGCGTTTTCCTGCCATCTGATCACCTCGCCCCAGCCGTCCTTTTCCTCCAGGCCCAGCCATTTTCCCAGCATGGCCACGGCTTCCTCGTCTTCCATGTCGCCGCTCAGCACGCGATCCTTCATGGCGCCTTTTTCGCCTGTGGCAATGGTTTTCCCATCGGTTTGCAGCGCTTCGCCAAGATAGCCGCGCAGATAATCCACGCGCTCCTCGTCGCCGGCTGCCATGGCGTCCACCGTGCGGCCATAGTATGCCGTTTTGCTGCTGTCATAGGTCCACACCGGGGCCGCCAGGTTGATGTTCTCCAGCAGGCTCTGCCCGATATATTTGCTCTCCCGGTTCGCGCTGCCGTTCCCAAACAGGTTACGATACATCGCTTCCGCGTCCCGGATCACGTTTTTGATCGGCACGCCGAAGATGTTGCCCACGGCCCCGCCAATGGCCACGGCTTTGTCCTGGAACGATTTTTTATCATTTTGCAGAATATCAATCGCCCGCTTGAGCTGCACCACGGCGTCCATATCGGAGCGCTCCACGTCGTAGCCCTGGAAGATGCTCACCACGTCCCGGGCCCAGGGGATCAGCCCGGCCAGGCCGAAGGGGCTCACGTCCTCGGTAAAATTCGCCGCCGCTTCGCCAAGGTATTTCTCCAAGTAGGTTTTCCCGTCCTCCTTTTTCCGCGCCGCCGTCACCAGGCTTTTTGCCAGCGCCGTCAGCAGGCTGTTTACAACAAATACGCCAGCCGCCCGGGCCGCTCTCCGCTGCCATCCCGGTTCCTTGTCGATCAGCGCGCCCTGGAGCATGTTATAGGATAATGTGGGCTCGGACATAAACGACGTTACCATTTTATCCATGGTGGTGTTGCTGCGCATCCACTGGGATCGGCTCAGCACACTGTCATAAACCTGGGTATGGTTTACCACGTCCTCAAACCGCGCCGCGACTGCCTGGTAAAACTCATCGCTTCCGGCCTCCAGCTCTGGCCGCGTGTGCCTGGTTTCGTTTTCCACGGCTCCCCACAAAAGGCCCCAGGTCCATTCATCGGCTTTTTCCGCTCCTTTCCCGGCAAAGTCGTCCGCTTTATCCATAACGCGCCGCAGCCGGCTTTCGTCCTGCACGCCATCCGTCAGCCAGGACACAGCGCCTTTTCCGGTTCCTGTGTCAAATTTGCCCATATCCTTGATGATGGCCACGCCGGAATATTTGTACATGTTTTTCACGTTCTGGCCGATCTTCGCCGGGTTGTTGGCCATCATGTAAACGGGATTGATCATCATCATGGCCCGGGCGTATGCCGTCGGCTGCTGCACCACAACGGAGAGGTTTGCCGCAACCGCCGCCTTCTTAAAAGCTGTCAGGCCCTGTGCCATCATGCCGCGTTCGTCGGCGCGCACGCCGCCGGAAACGTCCCGGGCCAGGGTTTTCAGGTACTGCACAGCCTCCGCGCCCATGGCCCGCTCCATGGTCAGCCAGTTGCTCTCCGGGCTGATCACATGCTCCTCGCCGGTCACGCTGTTGAGCATCCGTTCCCCTGCCGCATGGTCGTTCATGACGCGGCTCATGGTGTCGATCCGTTCTGCGAATGCTTGATAAAGCGCCATTTGGTTCACATGGCCGCCCCAGATTTCCATGAAGTCCCCGATCACCAGCGGCGTCTGGGCCTTTTTCTGTGTGGCCTTGGTAAAGCCCGCGCTTTTGGGCTGTTTCTGGATTTCTCCGGTCTGGGTCAGGTCGCCCACCAAAAACCGCTTATCTGTGCTGTATGGAAAATAATACTTTTCGCGGAATTTTTCATAGCCATACATCCGCATGGAAACCTCATTGCCGATTTTGCTCATATCCTCGGACAGATACCGCACCATTTCGTCGGCGAATTCCATCTGTTCCTTGCCCATCCAGTTTTTGATTGTCTCCATGTCGGTTTCGTTCAATGGATGGGGCTGCATGGTGTCGATTCCCTCGTGTTTGGCGTCTTTGGCGTACATAAAGCCGCCAATCCGCAGGTGGTTCGCGCCCTGCTGTTTGTTGGTGGTCTCGCGTTTCCAGGTGGCGTACAGCGTCAGGGCCTCCCGGCGGTTGACTTCGATCAGATCACCCCGGGCCGTGGTAAACCGCAGCTGCTGCGGATCGTTGATCCAATCGTTGACGTGGTAAGCCTCCAAAATGCCTTTGGTTTTTTTCTTTCCTCTCCCTTCTCCGTCCAGGTATTTTTTCGTTTTATCCATGGTAAAAGCCCATTCGTTCTGGCCCACATAGAGATCGCCGATCATTTCCTTGATCACGCCGCCCACGCGGTCCGCGTAATAGGTCGGTGTGGTCTCTTTGTAGCTGATGGAGCGCACGGCCTCGGCAAACCTGCCGCTTTTCGCCGGCTTTTTGCGCTCCATGTCCTGTTTGAGCTGATAGCTCAGGGCGTCCACGGTGGTTTTCCGGCCCGCCACAAAGGCCTCGTTGGCATCGATGATCATTTTGTGCAGGTTGCCCACCACGTCGGCCACGTCCTGCAATTCCGCTTCGTTCAATTTGCGCATTCGCCGACCCTTCAGGGTGTCCCGGAGTTCTCCGATTTTTTCAAGGATTTCCGGATCAAATCCCCGGATTTCCCCGGCCCGCTCCTCGAGCTGGGCATACTCAAAGCCCAGCTGCTCCAGCTCGGCCCGGGTAAACACGCCGGTCTGATCCAAAAACGGCCGCACGGCAGCCAGCGCCGCGCTGCGCATTTCCTCCGGCACGTGCCGCTGATCCGTTGCCTTCGTGTTCATGGTGTTGATGGCCCTCACGTCCCGGGCGATCCGGTCCCGCAGCTCCTGTTTCCGTTCGGTTGTTTCCCTCCGTTCCTGCCAGCTCTCAATGCGGCTTTTGTAGCGCATTTCATAGGCTGCTTGCGCCCGGTTCACGCTGCTTCTTGCTTGATTTCTGATCCTTTGCACGCGGTTAAACATTTCACGGTTTTCCTCGTGCAGCTTTATAATTTTTTCATTCGGCCCAATCTGCTCTGGCAAACTATAATAATCAAGCATTGCATTCAGGGCCTGCTCCGTCGCATACGCGCCAATATTGGCCCCGTACCCGCTTCCGTCAAAGCGCTTTTCCCTGGCGTGCTCCATCCAGGCGTCCAGGATGCCCGGCATGTCCGCGGGGTTGGCGTCCTCCGCAAATGTTCCCGGAGCCAGCCGCTGCAAGTCCTCCCGCCACACGTCCTCCAGCGTGGCCACGTTGGCGGCCTGTTGGCGGATCCTCATCTTGCCAAAATTCTTACGCGTGTAATCGCTCACACTGCCATAGGTGCCTTTGATTTCGCTTTTCTGGCCCTCAGAGAGCGAAAAGGCCCTGGTCCGCAGTATGCGCAGGATTTCCTTGCTGCTGTCGTCCAGCTCCACCAGGGTGCCCGGCGCGGCCTCCAGCATGGCCTGCATGGCCTGTTTCCCGTATTCTAAGATGTCCCCGGCGCTGTAATCGGCCTGATCCATAGCCCCGTAGATTTTCCGCAGGTCGGCCATCAATTTTCGCTTGCTGTACTGGCTGCCGGTATCGGCCAACATCTTCCCGGCGATTTCGGAGAGCCGCTTTTCCCAGGCGCCCGGCTTGATCATGGCGTCCTCGCCGCCCTGGGTGGTCAGCCGGTGCAGCTGCTCCACCATGCGCAAAGCCGCCGCGGCGTCCTTGTTCTGGCGCATGTAGGCATACAGGTCCGCGTCTTCCCGCACGCTCTCCACGGCGGCCGCCTGGCTGCGTTCCTCGGCGTCGGTCCGCAGGCTGTATTCCCGGCTGGGCACGTCTATTTTTTCGCCCTCCGTTATTTGCTGGTCATTGGCCAGCCTTACCGCCGCATAGGTCAGCGCCTGATTCATCTCAAAGGGCTGGGCCTCCAGTCCCTGCTGCTCCAGAGCGTTGGCCAGGGCCATTTCCCCGCGGCCATAGGTTTTTAAAGCCTCCACAAATCGATCATAACCGGCCTCGGCTTCGTCTATGTGGCCGCTGATCCAGCCCTTTTCCGCCCGCGCATACAATCTCCCGGCCAGTCCGTACAGCTCCGCCTCGGCGTCCTCCGCCGTGGCCGCGCTCTGCATGGCGTCCACATAGGCCCGCACGTCTGCGTCCTGATAGGTGGCGGCGTTCAGGCCGTCGCTGCTGCGCTGGTAATTGTCTCGAGCCTGCCGGATGCCTTCCGCGTACATCTCGGACAGCTTGTCCATGTACTCAGCATCATCCATCAGCGCCTGGGTTTCCGGGCTTTTCCGCGATACGTTTTTCAGCAGCTCCCGGATCCGCGCTGCCGTGGTTTTGATCCAGTCCCCGATTTTCTGGGCCAGCGTGCGGTCTTCCCGGAACAACTCCCGCATGGTTTTTTCGTTGCCGATCACGTCCAGCATGCTGTCGGCCACGATTTCACTTTCCGCCTGTTCCCGGGTGATGGCCTGGCCGTTTCCGTCCTGGTACTGTTCCATCACCTCGCTGATCCGATCCTCCAGCGCATAGCCGTTTTTCTGGGCCAGAGTGTCCAGCACGAATTTTTTGATCTTGTTGGCCTGATCCCTGGAAAAGCTCTCGATATAGTGATATCCCTCATGGCTTGCCGTGCGCACCAGCGCGCCCTGCTCCGCGTCAAGCGCCAGGTTCACCACGTTTGTGCCCGTCTCGTAATGGGCGTTTTCCGTGGTTTCCAGGGTATCATAAACCCGCACCTGCAAACCGGCTTTCCTCGCGAACTGATCAATGATTTTCAACTGCTCCCGCACATTTTCCCGCACGTTCCCGGCCTTGTCCGTCAGCCCGTCGGCGGCCTCGGCCACATAAAGCCCGCTGTTTTTCCCTCGCCGGTATTCGTCGGTGAGCACGGCGAAACCCGCCGTCTTGGCCGCCGCCTTGGTTTTTTCTCTGCGTTCCGCGCTCTCGGCCTGCCATCGTGCGTTTCCGGCTTCCCAGGCCGCCCGGCGCTGTTCGTCAGTCAGATCATCGGCAAAAAGGCTTTTCACGGCGTCAAAGTTTTTGCCCTTCCGGGCCTGATCGTAGACCTTGACATAGCCGTGGGCGTAATCATCGCCGCTCTCCGCGTCGCCGCCCTGAAAACGTTTGACCATATCCTGGGCGGCTCTGTCGTCGTCCATAAACGCGGCCCGGCCCAACACGCTTTTGCTGCCTTCGTCGGTATCTATCTCCTCAAGCGCCGCGCTGCTGCCGTCCTCCAATTCCAGGCGCAGCACGCCGTCTTCCCGTTTGATGCCTTTTACCTTGCTCTCTGTTCCGTCGGCCCGCTTAATCCGGTAAGGCTCCGGCGCAGGCTTCTGCGCTTCCGGCGCTTCCTGTTCCGCTTCCTGGGCCTCCGGCGCTGTTTCCTGCGTTTCCACGGTCTCCGGCGCTTCCACGGCTTCCGGCACAGCCTCCGGCGCTGTCTGCTGCGTTTCCGCGGTCTCCTGCGCAGGATTCGCTGCATTCTCCGCAGCGGCCGGCGCTTCCTGCTGTGTTTCCGCCACACCCATAATATCCGCCACCATCTCCATGGCGTTCTGGTTTTTCGCCAGCAGCTGGATCTGCTCCGGCTCCAGCTCCTGGCCCATCATCATGTCCGCCACGGCCTCGGCGATCTGGCTTTTGCTTCCGTCGTCAGGCAGCGCGTCCAGCCGGTCGGCAATGTCCCGGGCCGCCGCCGCGGTCAGTGTGCTGCGCATTTGCTCGGGCAATTTCTCCGCGATCGTGCGCCACATCTGCCCAACCTGTTTATTGCTGGCCTTGTCCGCGCTCACTTTCCCCGCAAGCGTCTGCGCGTCGCCGCCCAGGGCCTCGGCCATGCGCCAAAGCCGGTCTTTGTTCTCCTGGGAAAAATAGCCGCCGCTTTCTTTATCAAACCTGTTGGCCGCGTGCTGGCTCGTCGCGTTGCTGATCGCGCCGAAGGCCCCGCCCATCAGCGCGCCGCCGGCCGCGGCTTCTCCCAATTGCCAGGCGATGTCCGCAAACATCCGCTGCCGGTTGTCCTTGTCCTCCATGCCCAGGGCCTTCCGCTCCTGGTAGCCCTGGATTACCTGGCTTTTGTCGCCCATGATGAGCCAGTCCGCCAGCAGGTTGGCCGCTTCGGTGTTGGCCTCCTCGCTTGCGTTGATTCCGGCCTGGGCAATTACATTCAGTATTTTGTCCCGCACCTTTCCGGTTCCCAGGTGTTTTGCCTCGTCGTAAAATTTTTCAAGGCTGATATGCTCAAAAAGGGTTTCTGCGATCCCGGCCAGGGTGCCCACCGCCGCCGCCTGGGTATCGTTCCCGCCGCGCTCATAGGCGTCCCGCATGGCGCTCTGCGCCGCGCCAAGGCCCAGGATCGCAGCGCCGCCCCAGTTTCCCGCCGCGCCGCTGGCCAGGGATTTCACGCCGCTCATGCCGGTGCCGTAAAGCTGGTCGAACATGTCCACGTCACGCCCGCCAAGGTTCACGTTCCAATTCACCTGATCCATCACGCCCTGCTGGGCCGCGTCCTCGATGGTGCCCGCAAGCTGTGCCGCGCCTTCCCGGTTCACAGGCCGATATTCGCCGCCCAGGGCATTCCGCGCATTTTGCGCCATCACATCCAGATAGCCAATGCCCCGCATGGCCGCCGCGGGAATTTGCAGCAACGACGCCGCCACAGCACCGGCCACGCCTTCCGCGCCTTCCTTTTGCGTCACGTCGTACACGCCTTGCGCCGCTTTCCGGTTCATGCGTTCGCCTAATTCGTACTGCATGTAATCCAGATATTCCTCGGCCTTCGCCAATCCCTCGGTGTTGGCGATTGCGTTATACAGCTTAGCTTCCTCCGGCTCCAGGTTGGTCTGCTTGGTGGTCAGCGCGTTCACCAGCACCGTGGACGGCATGGCCGCCAGCGGGTCAACCTCTTGGTTGGCAGGCCGCATGCCGTTTACTTTGGCGTAGTGCTCTTCCGTCAAAAAGTCAGGATTGATCTGCGATATTTCTTCATAATCCGGCCTGCTCATGATCTCCGCGTAATGGCTGCTGCGCTCCACGAACCAATCATTTCGTTTTGCCTCTTCCTCCTCCGCGGTGCCCTTGGCGTCCTCCAGCCAGTCCCGCGCGCCCTCCGGCGTCTGCCGGTACTGATTGAGCAGGTACTGCTGTTTCCTGTCGAGCTGCTGGCCGCCCATGATTTCCCGGTACTCGTCCAACTTCGCCTGCTGGCTCTGCCCGTAGGCGGTAAGCTGCCGTTTTTCCTCGTCGGTTAATTCGCCTTCCTTTGTTTGCAGCCAGGGCAGCGCTTCCTCCGCCTTTTCCAGCGCGTACCGGGTTTCCCCGTCAGCGTTTTTCAGGTTTCCCCAGGCATCGGCCATGGAGCCATAGGCCGCATACAGCCTGCCGCTCTGCTCCTGGTCTTTGGCCGTGGTATAAAGTTCGTCGTAATCCTTGAGATATTGATCCGCGCTTTTGTAGAGCTCATCATCATTGGGCCCGATGG
>Ga0326513_10000224_pt1 | contig 45334 bp, 37 predicted proteins | sample 2_2465_0518_D_FD_203654 | JGI IMG/M metagenome (GOLD analysis project Ga0326513, IMG submission 203654) | Bovine rumen microbial communities from UC Davis, California, United States - 2_2465_0518 | ecosystem: Host-associated > Mammals > Digestive system > Stomach > Rumen | place: USA... | reverse complement strand
ATTTCCTCCTTTGGTAGTTTTGGTTGACGGACCAAGTTTATGCTACCATTGGAGGCTTTTTACTGCTAGAAGCATTTTATCCCCCCGGCCGAGCCGGGGGTACTTTGTCTCTAAAGAGCCAAAAGAACCGGCCGCCCGTGTACGGGCAGCCAGCTCACTGCTTATTATGCATATAGTATTTTTGGAAGGAATGGGTGATGTTCTCTGTCAGCGGCTGTACAACGGACATTGTCAGTTTCGCCATCTCTTCCGGTGCAATAGGTTCCTTTTCACCCAGCCACCACTCATAGCTCTCCAGTGCCATCTTAAAATAGGTCCTCACTGCAAATTCTTTCCAGTATTCACTGGGAAAATCCTTATTGAAGTCATTGCTTATGATGGGAAACGTACGCCGGAACAGGTGTTCCCGGAGGGAATTCTGTCCCTGATAGGGAAGCGCATTTCTGATCCATTCGCGGTTTTCGTACAGGTACTGAAGAAATGAAGGATAGTAGTCCCATAAGGACTTTTCTTTCGTTATCTCCAAATGATCGCAGTATTCCCTGTCCACGATCCAGCTGACGACATCGTACTTGTCGATAAAATAGCGGTAAAAGCTTCTTCGGCTGATCTCCGATTTCTCACAGATCTCATCCACCGTTATTTTCTCGATGGTCTCCTGTTTCAGCAGTTCCTTCAGGCTCTCCGCCAGAGTTCTGCGATATATGTCTGCCTGTGCCATTGAACAATCACCCGGTTCCAAGATTCGGCTAGATTCTATCACCGCCGGTATGAATCTTCAACTATTTATAGTTCACATTTTTCTCAATATGTGAACTTTTTGACATTCTTTTCTTTTTTATACGGAATCCCTGCGGTCCCTCTTCTTGTTCTTTCCAAAATCAGAAACTCCGTATATAATTAATGTATATTATTGAGACTCTCAGAGAGGAAGTGTTCGGATGCAGACAATGCTTCATTTTCTGGAAAACGACCGGGACCGTCTGCTGCAGGCGGTGACGACGGCACGCACCCCGGAGAAAACGCAGGATGCCGTGATTGCAGAACTGGACCGACTGCTGTATCAGTATAACGAACAGGATGTCAGCGACCGGCTGAAGGAAGCCGCGGCCAACATGGTCCAGACGGCCCGCCATATGGCGGCTCTCCTTACCGGATACGGCGATGTACGGGTCTGGGAACGCAACGTCGGAGAAGAGACCAAAGGCCGAAAAGGCAGGAAGCTGTGGTTCTGGCTGTTCCTGTGTGTCGGCATCGGATGCTTCATCGCCACTTTTGTCCTGTTTCAGATGGCCGGCGTCTCCTTTGCCATGCGGGATGCCGTAGTCCCTCTCGGACTGCTGGCGGTAAGTCTCGCGGCGCTGTTTTTCGCCGGCCTGTTTCTGGCGAAGAGCCGTCAGGTCACTGTGGAAAAGAAAAAAGAACTGCAGACGGAGATCTCCATGGACGGTGAGGGCATCTATCAGGCTCTTCACACTGCGGTCATGGTCATGGACAAGAATCTGGACGATGTCCGTTCCGCCTCGGAATGGGAAGTCCGGAGAAAAGAAAATGCCGGAGATGCCCCTGCACTGGCATCCGAGGAAGCGAACCTGTACGGTTCTCTCCTGGAGGCCTGGTACAGCAAGGACGGCGACATGGCAATGGATCGTCTGGCCGATCTGAAATACTACCTTCATAAAAAAGGAATCGACTGTGTGGACTATACCGCCGAGCATGCCGCATGGTTTGACCTGATGCCTTCCTTTAAAGAAGGCACTCTGCGCCCGGCACTGGTTAAGGACGGGACTCTTCTGAAGAAGGGTCTGGCTTCGGGAGGTGACTGATCGTGGACCGGTTTTTTGGATTTGATCTTGGAGATGCCGAAAGCGCCATCTCCCGTCTGGACAAAGAAGGCCAGACCATTCCGGAAGTACTGTCCATCCGAGACAGCAAGAGTTTCATTACCGCTTATGCGCGGCTTCGCAATCACGATCTACTCATCGGTGAGAACGCCTGCTACAACCCCAACGCAGTGGAGCGGAAGATCCGCTTCAAGAGCAAGTTCCTCACGGACAAGGAGAGCTCCAAGGACGTGAAGAGCTTTGCGGCCGGAGTTCTCGGTGAACTGTATCTCAACGGCGATCTGATCAAGAACGAGGACTGCTGCTTCTACATCGGATGCCCCGCCGGATGGGACAAGACCGCTCGGGAAGAGTACCGTCAGATCTTTGAACAGGTGGGATATCCTCCTGTCCGCATCATCTCGGAATCCCGGGCCGCTCTGGTCAGTGCCTGCCAGTCCAAACACCTGCAGGTGGGATATGACATTCTGTCCAAACCGGTACTGGTGGTAGACATCGGATCCTCCACCACGGACTTTGCCTATATCAAACACGGTAAGGAAGTCAGTCTGCAGACCGCCGGCGAGGTGTTCTTGGGCGGCGGTATCATGGACGAGATCCTCCTGGAGGAAGCCGTCTCCCATTCCTCCCATGCCAAACGGATCCGGGAGGTCTTTGCCGCCAGTGACCCATGGCGCAGCTACTGTGAATTCGCAGCCCGCCGACTGAAGGAGAAATATTTCTCCGACGAGGATTACTGGGAGCAGAACACATGTTCCGAGACGGTGGTCATCAATTACCGCATCCCCATGCGTCTGACCATGACCATGAACAGGGAGATTGCCGACAAACTCCTCACAAAGGGAGTGGAACGTCTGGGCGGCAAATCCTTCCAGACGGTGTTCATGGAAAGCCTTCGCGATGTCAGAGATCACATTGAAGGCGACTCGCCGGAACTGCTGTTCCTTACCGGCGGCGTATCCCGCCTGCCCGCTATCCGCGCCTGGTGTCAGGAAGTCTTCCCCGACTCCGTAGTCATTGCCGGGAGCGAACCGGAGTTCTCCGTGTCCCGCGGCCTTGCCTGGAGCGGACGTATCGACGAAGAGCTGCGACAGTTCAACCGGGAACTGCAGGAGCTGACGGAATCTTCTCTGGTGGAAAACGTGGTCCATCACCATATCAATGATCTGTACCGTGCGGCAGTGGACGCGCTGGTGGAGCCCATTCTGGAGCACGCAGCCCTCCCCTGCTTTGACCGCTGGCGTTCCGGCGAGATCAGAAGGCTTACGGATATCGACAAGGAGATGGAAGAAGAGATCTCCCGCTATCTCCACTCCGACGAGGCAAGGGAACTGCTGATAAAACCCATCAGCACCTGGTTGAAGCCCGTAGCCAGTGAGATTGAACGATACACCGTTCCCATCTGTGTACGTCACAACATCCCTTACACCGCATTGAGTCTGACCTCTTTCTTCAACACCTCCGATGTGGACATCAAGCTGGATGCCAAGAGCGTCTTCGCCGTTGAGGAGATCACCTGGATGATCAACTCCATCATCGCCATTATCGTGGGTCTTCTGTGCGGCGGCAGCGGCATTGCCCTCATGGCCGAGGGTCTGCCCGGCATGATTGCAGGGGCGGTTCTGTCTCTGCTGGTCCTTCTCATCGGCAAGGAGTCCATCCAGGGCGCCGTGCTGAAAGCGGATATTCCCGAATCCATCCGTAAGATGGTGCCCAAGGGATACTTCCGTTCCCGTTTGAAGAAGGTCAGTTCCGAAGTAAAGTCCAGCTTCTATGAGACTCTGGAGACGGAACAAAACGAAGCCATCATCGAGCAGATGGTATCGGACATCTCCGTCCAGATTGAACAGTGTCTGCACAAGATGGCCGAAGTGGTGGAGATCCCCCTGGGATAACACAATCAAACATTTAAAAATCAGACTTCCCTCATCAGAGAAGTCTGGTTTTTTCATGTCCATATCATTCCGGAATCCGGTCCGCAAGTCGTCCGCGCCGTTTCACATACAGCATAAAGGACAGGCACATGATGATCTGCAGCGTAGACGCCACGGGAGTGGCAAGCCCGACGTGGAACAGTGATACCGGCACACGCTTACTCATAAGATAGGAGAACGGGATACGGGCGCAGAACGCGCCGATGATCCCCTGTGCCATAACGAAGGTGGTCTCGCCCAGTCCGTTGAAGAATCCGATGTAACAGAAGAAGATCGGAGTGAGCATACAGTCGATGGAATAGGCTCTGAGATACTGGGCTGCCGCCGCCGCCACTTCCTGATCTCTTGTAAAGATCCGTGCCAGAGACACTCCGTAGAAGAAGGATCCCAGTGCCATGAACACCCCGATGATCAGTGCGGTCATCATCCCGATATACAGTGCCTTCCGTGCACGTGTCATCTTTCCGGCGCCGACGTTCTGCGCCACGAAAGCGGACATGGACTGCATGAATGCTGACGGCACCAGCATGATGAAGGCACACACGCGCTCGGCACATCCCACTCCGGCGGAGGCGATGAGACCGAGGGAATTGACGATGGCCATGATGACGAGAAAGGAGATTCCCACGAGAAAATCCTGCAGGGCGATGGGAAAACCAAGACGGGTGATCCGGCGTATCACCGGCATGTCCGGCCGCACGTCCCTCCAGTGAAACTCAAAGGGCAGCTCTCTTCTCCGTATGATCTGCAGTGATATCAGCACGGAGATGAACTGGGCAAAGACAGTGGCCAATGCGGCACCGGCAGTTCCCATATGAAACACCGCCACCAGAAGAAGATCTCCCAGAATGTTGACCACGGTGGCAATGGCCACGGTGATCAGCGGAGTACGGGAATCCCCGATCCCCCGGAACACGCTGCCCAGAAGATTGTAGGCCGTGATAACCAGAGTGCCGGCTCCGCAGATGCGGACGTAGGAAACGGTCCTGGTATAGGCCTCCTCCGGTGCATTCATGACCGTGGAGATGGGTTCGGCAAACAGGACCATGAGCACCGTCACAATGCCGCCCAGCACGATGAATTCAAAGATGCTGGCGCCGATGACCTGCCCGCCTTCCTTGACCCGTCCGGCACCGATCTTCTGTCCCAGAAGGATAGTGGTCCCCATGGCAAAGCTTGCCACAAGGCCGGTGATGAGCATCATGATCTGGGAGCCGGTGGCCACGGCGGACACATCCGCGGAAGTGGTAAACTGTCCTACGATGAGCAGATCCACCGCGCCGTACATCGCCTGCAGAAACAGCGCCGCCAGTACCGGCAGTGAAAACCGGATCAGCGGCGCGGCGATGGGGCCTGTTGTAAAGTCTCCGTATTGTTGTTTTCTGTTTTTCATTGCGCTTTGTTAAAACCAGTGTTCTTTCAGATAATCGATCAGTTCCCGGTCTGCCGGGAGCCAGGGAACATCGTCCAGTTCCTCCCGGGTCAGCCACCGGGCGGACTGGTGCTCCAGCAGTTTCATCCTGCCGGGATCCGGCAGGGTGCAGAGAAAGCAGTCCATGCTCAGATGGAATTCCGGATAATCGTACTCCAATGTGAAGTACTTCCGCTCCACATGGATGCAGGCATCCAGTTCCTCCCGGATCTCCCGCACCACCGTTTCCTCCGGCTTCTCACCGGGCTCCTGCTTTCCTCCCGGAAACTCCCACTGTCCTTTCATGGTGCCGTCACCCCGCTGGGTAGCAAGGATCCGGTCTCCGTGAAGGATCATGGCTGCCGCGACATGGAGAGTTTTCATCCTTCGTCCACCCTCTGCCGCTCGTAACGCACAGTGCATTCCAGAATGTGCTCGGCCAGCTTATCCGTGATCATGCCGTCGGTAAGACGCCATTCCCAGTTTCCAGCGCCCAGAACACCGGGAGCGTTCATCCGGGCTTCGCCGCCCAGATCCAGCCAGTCCTGCATCTGAGCCACAAAGAGGTCTGCAACGGAGGCCATCCCCGTACGAAGGACCCCTTCCGTGATCCCTTCCTCTTCCGTCAAAGCCATATACCGGTCTGCAAACTCTCTGGCGTCGTCGCTCAGTTCGGAATACCACTGCCGGACCGTGGTGTTGTCATGGGTGCCTGCATAGCAGACACAGTTGTGTTCATATTTGTAGGGACGGTAGTTGTTGGGCTGACGGGAGTCAAAGGAGAACTCCAGGATCTTCATCCCGGGATATCCCGCATACTCCATCAGTTCCGTGACGTCTTCCGTCAGGATCCCCAGATCTTCCGCGATAAATTCAATCTCCAGGCCGCTTTCTTCAATGGCATCGATGAAGTCTTCCCGGGGTCCCGGGATCCACTTCCCGTTCCGTGCCGTCTTTTCTCCGTAAGGCACGGCCCAGTAGCTGGCAAGTCCGCGGAAATGATCGATGCGGATCACATCGAACAGGTTTCCCGCCGCTTCCAGCCGGCGCAGCCACCATTCGTAGTCCGTCTGCTTCATCATGTCCCAGTCATAGAGTGGATTTCCCCACAGCTGTCCGTCTTCGGAGAAATAATCCGGCGGCACTCCCGCCACGGCAGTGGGTACCAGATCCTCATCCAGCTGAAACAGTTCCGGATCGGCCCAGACATCGGCAGAATCCAGCGGCACGTAGATGGGTACGTCCCCGATAAAGGAGATCCCCTGCTCAGAGGCGTATTCCCGCAGCTGGTTCCACTGAGTATAAAACAGATACTGTATATAAATGTAGAAATTCACGTCCTGCCGCAGCAGATCACTGTACCGGTCCAGCACCTCCGGGTCTCCGTCCCCGCGGTGAGCATGCCGGATCTCCTCCGGCCATTCATACCATGGTTTCCCTTCAAAATGGTCCTTCAGTGCCATATACAGTGCGTAATCCCTCAGCCAGGAGTAGTTCTCCTCGCCGAAGTCCGCAATATCCAGAAGATCCCGCTCCCAGCCCTTTTCATAGGCCTTGCGAAGGACGGGATAGCGTCCCTCATAGATCTTGCCGTAATCCACATAGGAGGGATTCGTTCCCCAGTTGATCCGGTCCAGTTCCTCCCGGTCCAACAGGCCGTCCTCCGCCAGCATCTCCAGGTCGATAAAATAGGGGTTGCCGGCATAGGTGGAGAAGGTGGCGTAGGGGGAATCGCCGTATCCGGTGGGTCCCAGAGGCAGCAGCTGCCACCAGGTCTGACCGGCGTCGTGGAGGAAATCGATAAATTCGTAGGCCTTCTTTCCGAACGTCCCGATCCCGTAGGGAGACGGAAGACTGGTGATGGGAAGAAGGATCCCGGATGAACGTTCCATAGTAACGGACCTCATTTCTTATATATAGGAAAAGTTCTGTGCTACAAAAGCTCATTATACCGTTTTTCACAGGCTTTGCAAGAAACAAGAAATGAGATTTGACAGTCCGACCTTTCTCCCGTATTATTTCTTTCATACGCTAATTAGCTGGAAGTTGCTTTTGGAGGAAGATCATGCAGAACACACGGTCCAAGGAAATCGTCAGTACCCTTCTTCTGCTTCTCACCGCCATGATCTGGGGCGCGGCATTCGTCGCCCAGAGTGTGGGAGCAGACAATGTGGGTGCCTTTACCTTTCTCGCCAGCCGCAGCTGGCTGGCCGGGATCGCCCTGCTTCCCCTCGTAGCGGTAATGAAGCGGAAAACAGTCTCTTCCGAGGCCGGAACCGGAGACCGGAGGATCCTGATCACCGGAGGACTCCTCTGCGGATTCTTCCTGTTCATCGCATCCGCCGCCCAGCAGATCGGCATCGCCACTACCACAACGGCAAAAGCGGGCTTTCTCACCGCTCTTTACGTGATCATCGTTCCCATTCTGAGCATCGTGATCCGGAAACGGGTCCCCGCCCGTGTGTGGATCTCCGCCATCATTGCCGTGGCCGGCCTCTATCTGCTCTGTATGAAAGGCCGGTTTTCTCTGGAACCCGGCGATGCTATGGAGCTTCTTTGTGCCTTCCTCTTTGCCTGTCACATCATGGTCATCGATCATTTCTCTCCCAAAGTGGACGGCATCACCATGAGCTGCATCCAGTTTTTCGCCTGCGCAGTATTCTCCACGGTCTTCGCCCTGCTGATCGAACATCCCCAGTGGGGACAGATCCGCTCTGCAATGCTGCCTATTCTGTATGCCGGCATCTTCAGTTCCGGTGTGGGATACACGCTGCAGATCCTCAGCCAGAAGAATCTGCATCCCACCGTGGCCAGCATTACCATGTCTCTGGAGAGTGTCTTCTCTGCGGTCTTCGGATGGATCCTCCTTCATGAGGCCCTGAACGGCCGGGAGATCCTGGGCTGTCTGCTCATGTTTTCCGCCATCATTCTGGCACAGCTCCCCTCCAGGGGACAAAATAACAACCTTTGAGTTTCGGACATCGTCTTCCCGGCGATGTCCTTTTCTAACGTCTCGATTTGTGGTAGAGTTTTTTCATCAACAGATAGGAGTTTTTTATGAGTTACGAGACCATTGATCATATACGGTTTAACGACACACTGGACGGTGTGATCATTCTGGATCAGACCGCCCTTCCCGGTGCGGAGCGTTATCTCTGTCTGACTTCCCTGGAGGAAATGACGGAAGCCATCCGTTCCCTCCGGGTGCGCGGTGCTCCCGCCATCGGCATCTTTGCCGCCTTCTCCCTGGCCGCTCTCGCCCGCAGGATCCCGGCGGAATCCTCCGTGGAGATCCTCCTTCGGCTTCGGAAAGACGGAGCCGTGCTGGCCGCCTCCCGCCCCACGGCGGTGAATCTTTCCTGGGCCGTTCAGCGGATGCTGGATGCTGCCGAGCCCTGTGCCGGACTGGCTCCGGAGGATTTCCGGGATCATCTGTATCTGGAAGCGCAGAAGATCCTGCAGGAGGATATCGCCATGTGCCGGGCCATTGCCGGGCACGGCCTCACCCTGCTTCACGACGGAGACGGGATCCTGACCCACTGCAATGCCGGCCCCATCGCCACGTCCCGTTACGGCACGGCCCTGGGTCCCATCCTGCTGGCCGCGGAACAGGGCATGAAGCTTCATGTCTTCGCCGACGAGACCCGGCCGCTGCTGCAGGGTGCCCGTCTGACATCCTGGGAACTTCAGAGAGCCGGCGTGGATGTTACCCTCATCTGCGACAACATGGCCTCCTCGGTCATGAAACAGGGCTGGGTCCAGGCCTGTTTCGTGGGCTGTGACCGCATCGCCGCCAACGGGGATACCGCCAACAAGATCGGCACCAGCGGGGTGGCGATCCTGGCAAAACACTACGGGATCCCATTCTATGTACTGGGTCCCTCCTCTTCCGTGGATCTCTCCCTTTCCAGCGGATCCGAGATCCCCATCGAACTGCGTCCCGAAGAGGAGATCCGTTCCCGGTGGTATGCCGAAGACATGGCTCCGTCCTCGGTTCCCTGTTACAATCCGGCCTTCGACGTGACGGATCACGATCTCATCACCGGGATCATTACCGAGAACGGGATCTGTCTGCCTCCATTTGAAGAGAACCTACCAAAATACGTATAAAAGCGGGTATTATTTCCAGTTTTCCCCATGAATATTCTTAAAAATTATCAAATCAGCGTTTTTTTCGCCAAAAAATCATTACGAAATGTTGACAAAATAGTTACTTAAATGCTATAAATTTTATACTGGTATTATGTCAGCCGGAAGTATTATTTTTCCGGCCGAAAGTTTTTGCAAACAAAATACCTGTAAGAAAAGTCCTAAGGAATCATTCTCTCTCCCGGAACCGGGAGAAGGAATGGCTCCGTTTTTGTACGTTCAGACGTACAAGAGCAAAATAATACCAATTGGGGGAACATGTAGCAATGAGAACGAAGACAAAACGTTTGGTCAGTCTTCTGCTTGTTCTGGTGATGTGCCTGAGTATCAGCTGCAGCGTCTTTGCTGCCACACCGGAATCAGTCGGAAAGTACAGCACCTACCTCGCCCTGGGCGACTCCGTCGCAGCCGGCTATGGCCAGCCGGATTACAACAGGCATGGCGAACTGGTCCATCTCTGGGATCGCATCAAGGATAGCTATCCCGATGTGCTCGCCAATTACGTGCACGCGGATACCATGTACCCGTATGCCATTCCCGGCCTGAGCTCTCAGACTCTCCGCTATTTGTTTGATGACACCTATGACGGCGGCCATCTGCTGAACACCAGCCAGATCAGCAACCTGACCGCAGGCGCATTTGACAAACAGCTTCTGAACGAGTGGAGACCGAAGTTCCGCGATGCCGCGACGAAGGCAGACCTGATCACTTTGGATATCGGTCTGAACGACACCTGGGAAGGTGCCATCGGTCTGGTGTATGAGATTGCCGAGTACGGCACCCCGCTGGGCGGAGATCCCCGTGCAACTCTGCAGGAAGAGCTTGAAAAGTACGGCACCTGGGATACCGTTCTCCGCAACGTGGAGGCATTTCTCACCGCATGGGCTCTGAATCCGGATAAGATCGCCTACTGGATGATCTGCTGGGTCCAGTTCCTGATGACCTACTTTACCGACTTCAGCGCAAACTTCCCCGCTATTGTGGACAATATCTACAAGCTGAATCCGGATGCCATCATTGTGGCTACCACCAGCTTCAACAGTTTTAAATCCTTCAAGCTGGTTCCGGGTGAGCGCGGCGCATACCTCCTGACGATCCCCACCACTTCCGGTGACCCGCTTCAGATTGCCGGATTCACCATCCCGAAGGAGATCCATGTTTCCAGCACGCTTCTGGGCAACATCCCGCAGGGCAGCTATGACTTCTGCTACGATGCCGTCCGTGAGGCCATGGAAGTGAAATATCCCGGCAAGTTCTTCGTGGCAAATGTCGGCGAAGTCGAACTGATCGGCGATCACCTGACCGCTCCTCTGTTCGAGAACCAGTCCATGGACAACTCCGGATACAACCCGCATCCCACCACCGCCGGACACAAGTTCATTGCGGATCAGATCCTCTCTGTCCTTCCGGACAGCCCGGTTCCTTACGATCCCAGTGTAACACCGACACCGGCTCCCAGTGGCGATCAGGGCTATCCCGCAGTACATGACAACTGCCCGTCCGTGAAGTATACCGATCTGAATACCACCATGTGGTATCATGAGCCTGTGGACTATGTCCTCAACAAGGGTATCATGACCGGTTACACCGACACCACCTGGGAACCCTTTGCAAACATTACCCGCGCACAGGTCGCCACCATCCTCTATGCCATGGAAGGCAAACCGGAAGTAACCACTTCTGCCGGATTCACGGATGTGGCCGCCGATGCTTGGTACGTCAACCCCGTGAACTGGGCTGCCTCCACCGGCGTTGTTGCCGGCATGGGTGACGGAACCTTCTCTCCCAATACCAATGTTACGAGAGAACAGCTTGCCACCATGCTCCGCAGCTATGCCGAGTATAAGGGCAAGAATGTGACCGCCACCGGCGATGTCAGCAAATTTGCCGATGCTGCCACCATCAGTGGCTGGGCTACCGAGCCTGTATCCTGGGCAGTCGGCGCCGGTCTCATCAACGGCCGCGACGGCAATCTCATTGCTCCGCAGGGAACTGCAACCCGTGCCGAAGCTGCCACGATGCTGTGGAAATTCAGCACCGGTGTGATGGGCATCTAAGACCCTGTCAAAACTTCAGAGGATCCGTATTCAAAAGGATACGGATCCTCTTTTTTGCTGCAAATCAAAAAGCACCCATCTTCCGACGGATGAATCGGAAAATCGGTGCTTCCCTGTTCCTTTTTTCTTTCACTGCAGTGCCTGATCCAGTGCCTCCTGCACTTTTTCATAGATGGCCTCATAGCTCATTCCGATATGTGCCTCGAATACCTTCCGGTCTCCCACGAAGAAAGTGGGAACCGCCCAGTAATCATAACGGTCCGCCACATCCGGCTGCCGGCTCTCCTCGATTTTGGTGATGGGGATCTTCCTGTATTCCGGGTTTTTCTCATACAGCTCTTCCAGCGCACGGTGCGCCTTGTGGCAGTATCCGCAGTCATCCAGATAGAACATGGTGATTTCCTGCATCGCTCATGTCTCCTTTTCTGTTTTTCCTCATCATAACACAGATTGGAAGCTCCTGTCCCCATTTTTTGGTTTCTCTTGTATTGTCCGCTGTTTTAGGGCAAAATACAAAGTAGGGATATTAATAGAAAGGGTGAATGTCATGGCGTTTTTGTGGGGTTCCATCCGATGGATCGTTGCTATCACCATCGTCTGCTGGGCAGTGTTCATCATTTCGATGGTTATTGACCGCCGCCGCTATCAGAATGCGATCTATCTCAGCGCATCCGTTCTGTCGCTGCTGATCCTTCTCGGATCCGTGTGCGGCAAGGCGCTCAGTTCCATCTGTCTGATCATTCTGTTTCTGATCCTCGCCACCGTACCGAAGGTGCTGGTGGAAGGCGGTCTGCGGGGAAACAGCCGCAGTCAGAAAAAGACTGCCGGCAATTATCTGGCCATCATCATTGGTGCGGTGATCCTGCTGGTGGAAGTGGCTGCTCTGCTGTTCTTCCTGACGGCAAAGGTGGGATTCGAACTGTATAAGCTCTCCACGGTACTGGTGTTCCTGGGAGTGACCATCTTTTATCTGTCTCTGCTGCTTCTGGCGTTCATGCTGTTCAGCTGGGCACTGGGAAAGCTGCCGAAAAAGAATGATTTCGATTATCTCATCGTCAACGGGGATCATCTTCTCCCGGACGGTTCTCTGTCCGACGGGCAGAAGCGGATCCTGAACAAGGCCATTGAAGTCTACCGTGCCGATCCCACGCCCCCGGTGGTCATTGCCTCCGGCGGACGGATGGACGGAGATTCCGTGGCAGAAGGAGAAATCATGAGCATGTATCTGCGGGAACATGATATCCCGCAGGAGAATATCCGCACGGAGCTTCTCTCCACCAACGACAAGCAGAATGTGGAGTACTCCAAACGGATCATTGACGATGCCGGCGGCGGCAGGTACATTGCCTTTATTACCGACTGCTACAGCGTCTACCGTAATGCCAGTTACAGCAGAAAGCTGGGCATGGATGTGGTGGGCATCGGTGCCACCGTACGGAAAGAGGACCGCGCAATCGCGATCCTTCGGGAGTTTGCCGCATTCCACTCAGAGCCGAAACGACTCTCTCTGGCTGTTGCCGGATGGGCCGTCACGGCGGTAGTGGTCCTGCTGGTCCTCCTCTGATACCTGCACAATGAAACAATGAGCTATTGCAAAACCGCAATAGCTCATTTTGTTTTGTATGCAATTTAGAACAGCATAAAGATGAAATGGAAAACGAATGCCACGATCCAGGCGATGATGCACTGTCCCAAAGCAACGCCCACAGCAGCGCCGGACCCAAGCTCCCTTTTAATGGATGCGATGGCCGCGGCACAGGGGGTGTACAGCAGGCAGAAGATCAGCAGGCAACCGGCTGCCATCGGTGTGATGATGGAGGCCAGCGTCGCCCCTGCCCCCAGCAGCACAGACAGTGTGGAGACCACGCTCTCCTTGGCCAGGAATCCTGCCACCAGAGCCGTGACCACCCGCCAGTCGGCAAATCCCAGCGGCTTGAAGATGGGTGCCACCCATCCGGCAATGACGGAGAGGATACTGTTGGCCGAATCCGTCGCCACATTCAGGCGGAAATCGAACTTGGTCAGTGCCCAGATCACGATAGTGGCGATGAAGATCACTGTAAAAGCACGATACAGGAAGTCCTTGGATTTATCCCACAGCAGCCGCAGAACATTTTTCGCACCGGGCATGCGGTAATTGGGAAGCTCCATGACAAAGGGTACCGCGTCTCCTCGGAACATCGTCTTTCGGTACAGGAGCGCCATCAGGATTCCGATAATGATATCCAAGACATACAGTCCGATCATGATAAAGCCCGCTTTTCCCGGGAAAAACGCGTTGGCCAGGAATCCGTAAATGGGGATCTTGGCCGAGCAGCTCATAAAGGGAATGAGGAGGATCGTAACGATACGGTCCCGTTCCGATGGCAGCGTCCGGCTGGCCATAACACCGGGCACGGTGCATCCGAATCCCACCAGCATGGGAACGATGCTGCGTCCCGACAGCCCGATCTTTCTCAAGAGCTTGTCCATGACGAACGCCACACGAGCCATATATCCGGAGTCTTCCAGAAGAGCCAGGAAGAAGAACAGGGTCACGATAATGGGCACGAAACTGACCACCGTCCCTACGCCGGCAAAGACACCGTCGATAATGAGGGAATGAATGACATCATTGACGTTGGCCGCTGTCAGGGCATGATCCACCAGCGCTGCCAATGCGTCGATCCCGGACTGGATCAGATCCTGCAGAAACAGCCCGATCACGTTGAAGGTCAGCCAGAAGATCAGGCCCATGATGAAGATGAATACCGGCAGCGCCGTATACTTTCCGGTGAGGATCCGGTCCACGCGGCGGCTCTTCACCGTACCCTTGTTTTCCTTGGGTTTCACTACTGTCCTCTGGCAGAGTCCCTGAATGAAAGAGAACCGCATGTCTGCCATGGCGGCCGACCGGTCCATCCCCCGCTCCTTTTCCATCTGGAGAATGATATGCTCCAGCATCTCCTTTTCGTTGTCATCCAGCTGGAGTTTCTCCAGGATCAGATCGTCCCCTTCCACCAGCTTGGATGCGGCAAACCGCAGCGGGATGCCGGCTCGCTGTGCGTGGTCGGAGATCAGATTCATGATACCGTGGATGCAGCGGTGCAATGCTCCGCCGTGCTCATCCTCCCCGCAGAAATCCAGATTCTGGGGACGTTCCTGATTCTGTGCCACATGGATCGCGTGATCCACCAGTTCCTGAACACCTTCGTTTCTGGAGGCGGAGATAGGAACCACCGGGACGCCGAGGAGCGCTTCCATATCATTGACACGGATGCTCCCTCCGTTGTTGCGCACCTCGTCCATCATGTTCAGCGCGACCACCATCGGCACATTCAGTTCGATGAGCTGAAGGGTCAGGTACATGTTCCGCTCGATATTCGTAGCGTCCACGATGTTGATGATGCCCCGGGGATGCTCCTCCAGGATGAACTGCCGTGTCACCAGTTCCTCGTTGGAATAGGGCGACATGGAATAAATACCCGGAAGATCCGTGATCTTCGTATTGGGCACTCCGCGGATCCCGCCGTCTTTCCGGTCCACAGTGACGCCGGGGAAATTGCCCACGTGCTGATTGGCACCGGTGAGCTGATTGAACAGTGTCGTCTTGCCGCTGTTCTGGTTTCCCGCCAGAGCAAAGGTCAGGGGTTCCCCTTCCGGCAGCGGGTCTGCCGCTTCCGCGTCATGGTATCTGCCGCCCTCACCCAGGCCGGGATGCTCGATCTTGTTGTATCCGCCATAGGCGAATTCATCATGTGTCACCGGGGCTTCCGCGTCTTCATGCCGCACATTCCGTGCATCGGGGTCCACGAGGATCTTGTCCGCATCCGCCAGACGGAGGGTCAGTTCATACCCGTGAACGTCCAGCTGCATGGGATCTCCCAGAGGTGCGTACTTTTCCAGCGTGACGATGGAACCGGGGATCAGCCCCATATCCAGAAAATGCTGACGGAGCGCTCCCTCTCCTCCGATCTCCGTGAGTACCGCAGACTGTCCGATGGACAGTTCGCTAAGTTTCATAGTAATCTCCTTGCAGTCCGATGGTAATAATCCAATCAGACATCTTTTTATTTGTTCCTTACGGCGGTATTATAACCTAACACTGTTAGGAATGGAATACTTTTTTGAATGTTTTTCGTTTTCTTTGGATGATACTGCTCCATTCAGACATCCGTTTCAGCAAAAAAAGAGGAACCTGAAATCAGGTTCCTCTAGGGTTTCTTGTTTTCAACGGATTATTCGGGGAATTTCAGTACGCGCAGCATCCGGACCAGCGTCAGACGGTTGCGGATGGCTGCGGAGATGGGAAGCATCTCATCCCGCAGAGCAGGATCGATACCGATGTGCTCCGGCAGATATTTGGAGCCGATGGCCTCATACAGGCCGCCCAGTTCCTCCACAGAGGGGATCTTGTTGATCAGATCCACGATTTCCGGCCAGTGATCCACGATATTCTGGGGATCGAAGGTTCCGAGAACGTCATTCTCGTTCTCCTTCATGATGCCCGGTGCCAGACGGTCGCCGAATTTCTCACGTACCCATTCCTCGGACAGAGGCTTAAAGGGAACGGCTTCCGGAGTCATGGTTGCCAGCTTGTGGTATTCCTGGCAGCACAGGAATGTTCCAACACCGACACATTCGCCGTGAATGCCTTCTGCGCCTTCAAAGCGAGGCGGCTGCATCTCCACGAGGTGAGCCATCAGGTGCTCAGCACCGGAAGCGGCACGGGAATGGTTCAGCAGAGCCATGGTCAGGCCGCTCTCCATCTGTGCCATGGTCATGGCTTCGCAGTCCACTTCGCCGGTCTCTGCCATCTTATCGGCAGCGGTACGCATGATGCCCAGAGCATGCTCGGCAAGATCTGCCACCATGGGGCAGAAATACTCGTCGTCCACCAGATTGGCAATACGCCAGTCAGTAAGGGAGATGTATTTGGAAAGGATGTCATTGACGCCGCTGACTACCAGTCTCTTGGGGGCGCCCTTGATGATGTCCAGGTCTGCCACCACCAGCGTGGGGGCTTTCATGGGGATGGATTTTTTCTGGCCGTCGATGATGACGGAGCAGATATTGGCGGTGAAACCGTCGGAGCTTGCCAGTGTGGGGATGGCAACGAAGGGGATCCCCAGCTTAAAGGCAGGATATCTGCCGAAATCCATGATGGTACCGGCACCGTAAGCCACGATGACTTCCGGATTATCCAGATCTTCCATCATTTTCTCAATGATGACGTCTTCGGAACGAAGTCCCTGTGCGGGGAGAACGATCTCCTGATCGGCTTTGACATGTTTGCCCTGGGTCAGTTCATAGATGTTGGAGTCGTAAACGACGACGCGGCGTTTGTCGGCCAGGCCAACATCTGCCATGTACTGTTCAAAGTTTGCGGTGGCTCCATACTCGACAACGACCTTCTCGGTCTCCAGTGTATGGGTTCTGCCACATTTGCACGGTCCAACGTACTTACTGCAATCAAGAATCATACTTTTTGATCTCCATTTCTTTTGAATTTCTTAGTAAACAAACTTAAATCCATTATGGTACTATCATAAACTATTTCCTCTTTAAAGTACAGATGGTCTCCCTAAAAAATCCTTACGCTTCGCTCTGTTTTTCAGCATGGTTATTCGTTCGCCGGACTCGTAATTCAATCGCGTAAACAATCCATGAACGCCTTCCCTTTTCGTATTGACGGAGAAGTAGAATCTGTTAGAATAAGGACTGCTGTTAATATTTAACGTATGTTAATAATTGGCAGCGGTTATTGTTTTCCGAAAGGAGACTGTTATGGATCAGTATATACTGCAAAAGCAGTTCATGCCCAGTCTTCGAAAGATCCATCGCTGTCTGCGCTCCCGGGACATGGGAGGGATCCACCACAGCGACATGATCCTGCTGAGCATGTATCACCGCAGCACGGATTCCAGTGAGACATCCATGCGTGTCAAAGAACTGGGACGCTGCAGCAACATCAGTCCGACGGCTCTCAGCCGCTGCCTGAGGCAGCTGGAGAAGGAAGGACTGATTCGGCGCACCATCGACCCCAGCGACCGCCGCTCCCTCCGTGTGCAGCTGACGAATGCCGGCACGGACCGGGCTGCCCGTCTGGATTCGGAGAGCAACTACTGCTTCGACCGCATCTTCCAGGCCATGGGCGAAAAAGATGCCCGCGAACTGGTGCGCCTGACCGGAATCTTCTCCGAACTTCTGGAGGAGGACCGGCCAGAACAAAACAAAGGAAGGAGGGCGCTTACACAGTGAAACATATCGCACGATTTCTGAAAGGACACTGGTTGTGGATCTTTGTCGTAGTCCTGCTGCTCATCGGTCAGACCTTCTGTGATCTGGGTCTTCCCACTTACACCGGAAACATTCTGAACGTGGGAATCCAGCAGAAGGGCATTCCAGACGGTGTCATGGAGACTGTCAGCCAGGATTCCTTGACCGTCCTGGAACTGTTTATGACCGATGAGGAAGCCGCACTGGCGGAAGATTCCTATGCTCCCGCAGATGAATCCGGAATCCGGACCTTGAAGGACGGTGTCGATCATGAGGCTCTGAATGAGGCTCTGATGACTGCCGAGAGCGTCCTCTATGTCATGAAAAACTATACCGGCAGTGAAGATGCTTCCGCCATGGCGGATCTGTCCGGCATCCAGGGGATGGATAATGGTTCCGCCGCGATGATGCCGGAAGACATGCCCGACCCGGAAGCTCTCCTGCAGGGGCTTTCTGACGGGACCGTCCCCAGAGAACAGATCACCGCCATGACGGCTCCCATTGCGGAACAGTTCCGCAGCATGGAAGACACTTATAAGAAACAGCTGGCCGTCATGTATGTCGGTCAGGAGTATGAAGCCCAGGGACTGGACCTTTCAAAGATCCAGCGTTCCTATCTCTGGAGCGTTGGGTTCAAGATGCTGGCTCTGAGCGTGCTGATGATGGTGTTCTCCATCCTCATCAGCCTGATCGCCGCCCGGGTCTCCTCCAAAGTCGGACGGGATCTCCGGGCTGAGGCTTTCCGGAAAGTCACCTCCTTCTCCAACGCGGAGATGGTGAAATTCTCCACCGCCTCTCTGATCACACGCTGCACCAACGACATCACCCAGATCCAGGTGCTTATCGTCATGTTCCTGCGAATGGTGCTCTACTCCCCCATTCTTGCCTTCGGCGGTATCGTCATGGTGCTGCGCACCACCACGGGAATGGGATGGATCATCATCGTGGCCGTGGCGCTGCTTCTCACCTGTGTGGGCATCCTCGGGGCCATCGTCATTCCCAAATTCAAGATTATGCAGACCCTGGTAGACCGGGTCAATCTGGTCTCCCGGGAAATGCTCAGCGGTATCATGCCCATCCGTGCCTTCTCCCGTGAGGAGCATGAAGAGGCCCGTTTCGACAAGGCCAACCACGATCTCTACGCCACGCAGCTGTTCACCAACCGTGTCATGACCATCATGAGCCCCTTCATGATGCTCATCATGAACGGCGTATCCGTTCTCATCGTCTGGGTCGCGGCACACCGTGTGGATCAGGGCGTGATGCAGGTGGGTGAGATGACCGCGTTCCTCACCTACTCCATGGTCATCGTCATGAGCTTCCTCATGCTGGCTATGATCGCCATTGTCCTGCCCCGTGCCGTCGTCTCCGCCGGCCGTGTGGCGGAAGTGCTGGATTCGGATATCTCCATCAATGATCCTTCCAGTCCGAAGGATGCTCAGATGGAACAGGTGGAGGGCGTTCTGACTTTCCATGACGTATCCTTCCATTACCCGGATGCGGAAGAGGATACGGTCAGTCATATCTCCTTTACGGCACGCCCCGGCACCACCACCGCCATCATCGGTTCCACCGGATGCGGCAAGAGCACGGTGCTCAATCTGATCCCCCGCTTCTACGATGTCACCGACGGCTCCATTACGCTGGACGGTACCGACATCCGCGAGCTCTCTCTTGGAAAGCTCCGCTCGGAGCTGGGTTACGTACCTCAGAAAGGATTCCTCTTCTCCGGCACCATCGAATCCAACCTGAAATACGGTGGAGAGGAGATCTCCGATGAAGATATGAAACAGGCTGCCTCCATCGCACAGGCCACCGACTTCATTGATGCCAAGGAAAAAGGCTATGAAGACGAGATCGCACAGGGAGGCACCAACGTCTCCGGCGGACAGAAACAGCGTCTTTCCATCGCCCGTGCCCTGGCCAAGAAGCCGAAGATCATGCTGTTCGACGATTCCTTCTCCGCACTGGATTACAAGACCGATGTGGCGCTGCGGCGTCAGCTGAAAGAGGAGCTGGGCAACACCACGGTGATCATCGTGGCACAGCGGATCTCCACCATCCTTCATGCCGACCAGATCGTGGTCATGGATGAAGGACGCATGACCGGGATCGGCACCCACGACCAGCTTCTGCAGAGCTGCAGCACTTATCGGGAGATCGCCGAATCCCAGCTGTCGGAAGAAGAACTGAAAGGAGGTGCCGTCCATGGCTGAGAGAAACAGAAACCGGGGGCCTCACGGCCCGGGTCCGGGAGCCATCCCGGATAAGCCGAAGGACTTTAAAGGCACCGCCCGGAAGCTCCTTCGCTATATTGCTCCCTTCCGCATCGCCATTATCCTGGTCATGATCTTTGCCGTCGGATCTACGGTCTTCCATGTGATCGGACCGAAGATCCTCGGCAATGCCACCACGGAACTGTTCAAGGGCCTCATGGCCAAACTGCAGGGCACCGGCGGTATCGACTATATCGCGCTGGGCAAGATCCTCACGGTCCTTCTCATGCTCTATGTCATCTCTTCCCTGCTGTCGTTCCTGCAGGGATGGATCATGACGAATCTGACCCAGAAGATGACGTATCAGATGCGTAAGGAGATTGCGGAAAAGATCAACCGCATGCCTCTGGCATACTTTGAATCCAACCAGATTGGCGACATTCAGTCCCGCATCACCAACGACGTGGATACCCTGGGCTCCTCACTGAACCAGTCCATCACCACCTTCATCACATCCTTTGTGACTCTGGTAGGTGTGCTGATCATGATGTTCTCCATCTCCGGTGTCATGACCTGGATCTCCCTGATCATCATCCCGGTCTCTGCCATTCTGGTGCTCATCATCGTCAAGCACTCCCAGAAGTACTTCAAACAGCAGCAGGACTATCTGGGCAAGATCAACGGTCAGATTGAAGAGACCTTCTCCGGCCATGATGTCGTCACGGCCTTCCATCAGGAGGAGAATGAGATCCGCTCCTTCGAAAAGACCAATCACACTCTGTATACTGCCGGCTGGAAATCCCAGTTCCTGTCCGGTCTGATGATGCCCATCCTGAATCTGGTGGCCAACATCGGCTATGTGGCGGTCGCCATCTCCGGCTCCATCCTCGCCGCCCGCGGAACTATCCAGGTGGGTGATATCGTCTCCTTCGTTCAGTATGTGAAGCGCTTCACCCAGCCTATCACCCAGCTGGCCCAGGTCAGCAACATGATGCAGTCCATGGTAGCAGCCGCGGAACGGATCTTTGAATTCATGGAACAGCCGGATGAAGTGCGCTTCGCCGAAGATCCGGCAGATCCAGGATCCATTACCGGTCAGGTTACCTTTGACCACGTAAAGTTCGGTTATTCCGAAGACACGCCGGTCATCCACGACTTCAGCTGCGATGTACAGCAGGGTCAGATGATCGCCATCGTCGGCCCCACCGGCGCCGGCAAGACCACCTTGGTCAAACTGCTGATGCGTTTCTATGATGTCAACAGCGGTGCCATCCTGCTGGACGGTCATGACGTGCGGTCCTTCGACCGTGACGGTCTGCGGTCCGGTTTCGGCATGGTCCTTCAGGATACCTGGCTGTTCAACGATACCATCATGGAGAACATCCGATACGGTCGTCTGGATGCTACAGACGAAGAAGTGATGAAAGCCGCCAAGGCTGCCCACGCAGACCATTTCATCCGCACTCTGCCCGGCGGTTATCAGATGAAGATCAACGAAGACGGTACCAACGTCTCCGCCGGCCAGAAGCAGCTTCTCACCATAGCACGTGCCATTCTGGCCAATCGGAAGATCCTCATCCTGGATGAGGCCACATCATCCGTGGATACCCGCACCGAGCATCTGATCCAGGATGCCATGAACAATCTCATGAAAGGACGCACCTCCTTCGTCATCGCCCACCGTCTGTCCACCATCCGCTCGGCAGACAAGATCCTGGTCCTCGATCACGGGGACATTGTGGAGCAGGGCTCTCACGAAGAACTGCTGGCAAAGAACGGTTTCTATGCCGAACTGTACAACAGCCAGTTTGAGGAGACTGCCTGAACGAAAAAATACCGAGGTCAAAGGACCTCGGTATTTTTTCATTCGTTCCAGTTGCTTCCGGTAGGTGGGAATGCCCACTGATTGTTGTTTTTGATGTGCGTGATGTCGTACGGTGTCGTCTGATACAGGAAGTAGTTGATCCAGTTGCTGTAGATCAGATGACCGCAGGATCTCCACCGCACGATGGGCGGTTTCGTGGGATCATCGCCGGGATAGTAGTTTTTCGGGATCTCGATGGGCTTTCCCTGGGAGGTATCCCGGTCATATTCTTTCTTCAGCGTGTCCCAGTCATATTCCGCATGGCCGAACAGATAGATCTCCCGGCCGTTATCCGTTTTGATGGCATAAATCCCTGCCTCGTCGGAGGAGGCCATGACCGTCAGTTCCGGCACTGCATCCACATCTTCCCGCAGGATCGTGGTGTGGCGGGAATGGGGAATATAGAATTCATCATCCATACCGCGGAACAGGATGTAGTTCTCCCGCTCCACACGATGGGGAAAGACGCCGAACAGTTTCTTGTCCAGCTGGACCTTTTTGATCCCGTAATGGTGATACAGACCCGCCTGTGCGCCCCAGCACACATAAAGCGTGGAGTGAACATGGACTTTGCTCCAGTCCATCAGTTCCACCAGTTCGTCCCAGTAATCCACTTCCTCAAATTCCAGATGCTCCACCGGTGCTCCGGTGATGATCAGTCCGTCAAAGGTCTGGTCCTTCACATCGTCGAAGGTCTTATAGAAGGACAGCATATGCTCGTGGGAGGTGTTCTTGAACTCACGGTTGCTGGGTGCGATGAGTTCCAGTTCGATCTGGATGGGCGAGTTTCCCAGCACACGGGCAAACTGTGTCTCGGTCTCGATTTTGGTGGGCATCAGGTTCATGATAAGCACACGCAGAGCACGGATGTCCTGCGTCATAGCGCGGGTCTCCGTCATGAAGAATATGTTCTCCCGGTTCAGGATCTCTGCGGCCGGCAGATTATTGGGTATTTTAATAGGCATGCCAATCACTCTCCTCAATGAAAAACAACCATGTTCCGGATCTGCGGAAATGGTTGTTGAAAAACTATGTTAGCAACGAGTCGGTCTGCAAATCACGCGTCTGCGCACAGAGTTCTCTCCGTGCGGCACTATTCACGTTTTTTGCAGGCACATTCGCATTGACTCAACCGTCCTTTTCGTAGTGGAATCATTGTACTATTGCCGATTCCGTTTGTCAAATACCAGGACCGGCAGCGGGAGATCCGCTGCCGGTCCTGACCGTATCCGTCCTTTTTCCGTCAGGTGGCGGCAGGTTCCGGTTTTTCCTTCGGTTTTTCCTTGGATTTTTCCTCGATTTTCTCTTCCTTGTCTCCCTTGGGTTTCTTGATCTCTTCCACGATACCTTCCACCTTTGTCTGCATGTTCTCCATGAAGACTTCTCTTCCGGTCTTGGCCAGTTTTCCGAAGGCATCGGAAATGACTTTCTGCTTTTTCTTGGAAAGCTTGGCGGAAGCTTTGATGATGGCGGAATAGCACTTCACAGGATTGCTGTTCATCTCGTCGATGGTCATGGCGCCGGAAGCTGCGATGGTATCGAACAGGGAATCCACAAAGATCTTCCGCTCCTTGATATCCAGAGTCCCCAGCCACTGGGTCAGGGTGGTATCCAGCAGTGCACTGCTGGAGGAAAGTTCCGGTGCCCGGACGAACTTGGTCCGTTTTACTCTCCAGGACAGCGGATCGTGCTGCTTAAATCCGTCTTCCGTACTTTTGACAAGGATGTGATTCAGCTGGTTTTCCAGCAGCAGTCCCACAACGGAGGACTCGGGAATGATACTGATGATCTTGTCCTTGGTCTCTTTATAGAAATCGGTGGCCATCACTTCGTCATGGAAGCCGGGTCCGTCGTTGGAATAGATCTCCTGGACCTTCTCCTTAACGGCAGGATCACAGAACATTCCTGCATACATGGCAAAGTTGCCGCCTTTGGAGTGCCCTCCCAGACGGATGGGCCGGTCATAGTTCGTAAAATGCTCGTTGAGATACTCTGCCGCACGCTTCTGTCCCGGGGTATCGAACAGGTAGGCCATGTTAAAGTCTTCCTTCCAGCCGATGAGTGTCCCGTCGGTACCACGGAATGCCACGTAGGCGGTTCCGTCTTCCAGTTCAAAAGTGATAATGGAGAGCTGCTGCTCATTTTCCTGATCGAACTCGTCCACGAACCAGCGCAGTTTCATGTTTTTGAACCGATTCATCTTCATCGCCGATTTCAGCACCTGGGGAGATTTGTTCCACGCCTCTGCCGATTCTTCCAGTGGATGGTCTTCAAAAAAGGCCTTTCCCACGTCTTTCAGCAGGACGCTTTCCCCGGAATCTGCTCCCGGCATATATTGATTAAACGGTATATACGACAGCTCCGCCAGGATGAGGTTGTCCACCTCATTAAACGGATCTTTCGCCATGGACAGGTCACCGCGCCAGTCCAGATAATCCAGCATATTTGCCATGACAGTACCTCCTCTTTTTCCGGTACATTGCTTTTACTATCATTCATTTTAGCACATTGATCTTCCTGTAGCACGGAAAAGATGGTTTTTGTTGATGGATTCCGAGCCGGATGTTAGAATGATATAACAATCAAATCAGATCACAATCATCAGGAGGCAAAACCAAATGGCCGAAATCTTAAAGGAACGTTCCGAGCTGGATCCCGCCTTCCAGTGGGATCTCTCCTCACTTTATAAAACCGATGAAGACTGGGAGTCCGCACTCATGACCCTGGAGGACCGGATCCAACAGGCTGCTTCCTATCAGGGGAAGCTGACGGATGCCCGGACGATTCGGGAATTCATGGACATCGACACACAGCTGGACCGGCTGCTGTCGGACCTGTTCTGCTACGCCAATCTGCGCCGCAGTGAGGACACCCGGGGCGAGACCGCCCAGAGCATGTATGCACGGATCTACGGCAAATACGTTGCTGCCGTCTCCCAGACCGCGTTTGCAGTCCCGGAGATCCTCTCTCTTCCCGCCGGCGAACTGGAAGCCATCGCCGGCGATGACTGCCTGGCACCCTACCGTTTTCAGATGGACAAGCTCATCCGCCGGAAGGCTCATACCCTGTCCGCGGCGGAGGAGCAGCTTCTGGCACGCTTCGGGGAGGTCTTTGCCGCTCCGGGAGAGATCGCCGACAATCTGCAGGATGCCGACCTTCTTTTCGATCCGGCCCTGGACAGCGAGGGGCAGGAGCATGAAGTCACCGGTTCCAACTACATCCTTCTGCAGACCTCAACGGACCGGACACTGCGGAAAAACGCGTTTGAAAGCCTGTATAAAGGATACCGCACCCACATCAACACCTTTGCCGCTTCCTATTCCGGATGTGTGAAAGGGGCCGCTGCTGAGGCCGCAGCCCGCCACTATGAATCCTCCCGGGCCATGTCCATGGACGGTGAGAACATCCCAGCTGAAGTGTATGACAACCTGATCGCCACCGTAAGGCAGTACATGCCCGCCATGTACCGGTATGAACGGCTGCGGAAACGGCTCATGGGGCTTGATGAGCTGCATTACTACGATCTGTACGCGCCTCTGGCGGAATCCAGCAGCCGGCGGTACACTTATGAAGAAGCCCAGCAGATCGTGCTGGACGCGGTTTCCCCGCTGGGTGAGGAATACGGCAATGTGGTGCGCGGTGCCTTCCGTGACCGCTGGATCGATGTCTATCCCAACCGCGGCAAATCCGGCGGAGCCTTCTCCTCCGGGACTTATGATTCCAATCCCTATATTCTGCTGAACTATACCGGCACGCTGGACAGTGTTTCCACCATAGCTCATGAGATGGGGCATTCCCTCCACACCTGGCACTCCAACCGGGCGCAGGAGCCACAGAACGCCGATTACACCCTCTTCGTGGCTGAGGTCGCTTCCACGGTCAATGAGAACCTCATGATCGAACAGCTGCTTCAGAAGGAACCCGATCCCGCCGAACGCATGGCGCTGCTGGCACAGTATCTGGAAAACTTCAAGGGAACAGTCTACCGGCAGACCATGTTTGCCGAATTCGAGATGCAGGCCCACCGCATGGCGGAACAGGGAGAAGCTCTCAATCCTGCCGCTCTCAATTCTCTGTATCTCGGTCTGATCCGGGACTATTTCGGCGATGAACTGGTCATCGATGAGGAAGTAAAGTACGAATGGGCACGGATCCCTCACTTCTACCGTCCCTTCTATGTATACAAATATGCGACAGGATACTCCACCGCCACGGCACTCTCCGAGGGCATCCGTACCGAGGGGGCTCCCGCTGTGAAACGGTACCTGGAGTTTCTGTCCATGGGCGGAAGCCGCTATCCTCTGGATGAACTGAAGCATGCCGGAGTAGATCTCACCACACCGGCTCCTGTCGCTGCCGCACTGGAAAAGTTCCAGCGGCTGCTGGAGGATGCGGAAGAGACCGCTGCAAAGCTGGGAAAATAAGAACAAAAAATTTAGGGCGATGATCCTGCAGGATCATCGCCCTAACTGCGTTATTTCATTGTTCAGGCTGCTGCTGCAGCATCCTTCTTTGCTTCACGGTTCCGGAAGAAGAACAGGACACCAAGAGTCAAGGCTATGCCAAGGATGATGGTGACAAACCAGTTCTGAATCAGGCCCGCGGCAATATAGGTAACAAAGCATATCGCGCCTACCGTAACGGCATATGGGATCTGCGTCGTAACATGGTTCACGTGCAGGCACATGGCGCCGGCGGAGGACATGATGGAGGTATCGGAAATGGGTGAGCAGTGATCTCCGAATACTGCACCGGCAAGACATGCGGAAACGCCGATGATGAACAGAGTGGAGTCCGGCTCAAAGATATAGGTAACGATGGGGATCAGGATACCAAAGGTTCCCCAAGAGGTACCGGTGGAGAAGCTCAGCAGGCAGGCCACCAGGAAGATGATGGCGGGCAGGAAGCTGAAGAGAGATCCTGCTGCTGTGTTCATTACGCCAGCCACGAAGTACTTGCCGCCCAGAAGACCGGTCATGTTCTTCAGAGAAGTGGCAAGGCACAGGATGGTGATGGGAGGTACCATGTTGATAAATCCCTTGGGAATGCAGGCCATGGCATCGCTGAAGCTGATAACTTTGCGGCACAGCAGGTAGATGATGGTAAACAGCAGAGCGATCATGGCGCCCCAGGGCAGTCCTACATAGGCATCGGTATTTGCAAATGCATCGATGAAGCTGGATCCATCCCAGAATCCGCCGACATAGATCAGGCCGATGACGGAGAATACGATGAGGACGAGGATGGGAAGGACCAGATCCAGTACGCGGCCCTTCTCGCTGTAAGGCTCTGTTGCCATTTCCTTATCCACACGGTCACCGGTGGTATAAAGGTCGCCATGCTCCATGGCGTTCTTCTCATGCAGTTTCATGGGACCGTAGTCAAACTTCATCAGCACGATGGCAACGATAAAGACCAGAGTCAGCAGAGAATAGAAGTTATACGGGATGGCACGAACAAACAGCTCGATACCGTTGCCGCCTTCCACGACGCCGGCGACTGCTGCAGCCCAGGAAGAGATGGGAGCGATCATGCAGATAGGAGCTGCCGTGGCATCGATGATGTAGGCAAGCTTGGCTCTGGAGACCTGATGCTCATCGGCAATAGGACGCATGACGCTGCCAACGGTAAGGCAGTTGAAATAGTCGTCAATAAAGATGACGATACCCAGAACAAAGGTGGCGAATATGGCACCTGTGCGGCTCTTGATATGAGTCTTGGCCCAGCGCCCGAATGCTGCGGAACCGCCGGAGCGGTTGATCAGTGCCACCATGATCCCGAGGATCACGAGGAACAGGAAGATACCGGCATTGTCGGCGATGGATGTGATCAGGCCATCATTGATGGTGGCATCCAGTGCTTTCACCGGACCCCAGTTGGAATAGAACAATGCACCGAGAAGCACACCGATAAACAGGGAGGAATAGACCTCCTTGGTGATCAGGGCCAGGATGATTGCTACCAGCGGCGGTACCAATGCCCAGAACGTGAAGGCCATGTAGCTGTCGCTTTCCAGGACGCCGGTGCCTCCGCACTCTCCGCATTCTTCGCCATTGAATTCACCGGAACCCTCACAGGTGGTGCAGGTGATGTGGGTCACTGCGCTGGATCCGCTGTCCCCGTCTGCAAATACGGCAATGGTAAGCACGCTTGCAACGATGAGGACGAGCATTAAGATCGCAAGCAGTTTTTTGGATGACTTCATGCTTTCTTTCACTCTCCTACTAAAAATAAAAATGTGAACAGAGATGACTGCTCACATTGTAATAGACAAGTTGATCGGTGTGACAGCTCTCCGCTTTCGCGACAGTACGACGGATATTCTCCGCCGTCCCAGGCAACTCGGAGTCAGAAACCTCCCAGTCCCTTCGGCATCAGCCCCTCTTTTCCAAAGTTTCTGCTTTCCGAGCGGAAAATAAATGACGGATGCACCTCTATCTCCCTGTTCAGTTGTAACAAATATTATATAGCGGGAAAACGATTTAATCAATTAAATTGCAGAAAAAACTCATTTTTGTTAACTTTATCCAGTTTTTCTCTCTGTTTCCTTCGATGTTCCGACTTTTCCACATGGAAAACCGCCCTTTGTGAACCGGTTTTTCCGTTTTTTACACTCTTTTCACTTTTTCCAAACGGGAATTCGATTATAATGAAATCAAATTCATTATCAAATCACAGGAAAGAAGGTGCCGCTCTCCCCATTCGGAGACGCGAACGCATATGAAACAGCAACCGAAAAACAGCCACAGAAAGCCGTTGATTCTGTACTACTGCATCGCGCTGCTCATCGTACTGATCCTCAACGCCACCGTGTTTCCCCTTCTCATGAGCCCGCAGGTCAAGGAAGTGGATTACAGTGAGTTCCTTCAGATGATGAACGACAAGCAGGTCAAGGAAGTGGAGATCCAGTCGGATCAGATCCTGTTTTCCGATACTTCGGAGGATACTCAGTACTACAAGACCGGACGCATGGACGATCCTCAGCTCATCGACCGGCTGCAGGCATCCGGTGCTACCTTTGGAAGCGAGATCGTTCCCCAGCAATCGGGGCTGTCCGCTTTTCTGACGGAGTTCCTCCTCCCCATGATCTTTTTTGTCCTGATCGGACAGTTCTTCTTTAAGCGGATGTTCAAGGGTGGCGGAGCCGGGCTGTCCAATGCCATGAGTTTCGGCACGTCCAACGCCAAAGTCTATGTTCCGTCGGAGACCGGCATCAAGTTTGCCGATGTGGCCGGTGAAGAGGAAGCAAAGGAAGCCCTTCAGGAGATCGTGGATTTCCTCCATGATCCTTCCAAATACCAGGATATCGGCGCCCAGATGCCGAAGGGTGCACTGCTGGTCGGCCCTCCGGGCACCGGCAAGACTCTGCTGGCCAAAGCCGTGGCCGGTGAGGCGAATGTCCCCTTCTTCTCCATTGCCGGTTCTGAATTCGTGGAGATGTTCGTAGGCATGGGTGCTTCCAAAGTACGTGACCTGTTCAAGCAGGCCAACGAGAAAGCTCCCTGCATCGTATTTATCGACGAGATCGATACCATTGGCAAGAAGAGAGAAAGCAGCGGTGCCATCGGCGGCAATGATGAACGGGAACAGACTCTCAACCAGCTGCTGACGGAAATGGACGGATTTGACGGTTCCAAAGGCGTTGTCATCCTGGCCGCCACCAACCGGCCGGAAATCCTGGATCCCGCCCTTCTGCGTCCCGGCCGTTTTGACCGCCGCGTTCCGGTGGAACTGCCGGATATGGCAGGCCGTGAGGCGATCCTTCGAGTTCATGCCAAAAAGATCCGTCTGTCCGATGACGTAGACTTTACCGCCATTGCCCGGGCTTCTGCCGGCTGCTCCGGCGCCGATCTGGCGAACCTTATCAATGAAGCCGCGCTTCGTGCCGTCCGGATGGGACGCCGCACGGTGAACCAGTCTGATCTGGAGGAAAGCATCGAAGTCGTCATCGCCGGATACCAGAAAAAGAATCAGGTCCTCTCCGATGAGGAGCGGAAGATCGTGGCCTATCATGAAGTGGGTCATGCCCTTGTGGCTGCTCTTCAGAGCCATTCCGCCCCGGTTACGAAGATCACCATCGTTCCCCGCACCTCCGGTGCCCTGGGCTACACCATGCAGGTGGAAGAAAACGACCATTACCTCATGGACCGCACAGAACTGGAAAACAAGATCGCCACTCTTACCGGCGGCCGCGCCGCGGAAGAACTGATCTTCAGCACCATCACCACCGGTGCTTCCAATGACATCGAGAAAGCCACGAAACTGGCCCGGGCCATGATTACCCAGTATGGTATGTCCGAACAGTTCGGTATGGTGGCGTTGCAGACCAACTCCAACAAGTATCTGGGGGGAGACGCCTCTCTCGCCTGCTCCGAGCAGACCAGTGCAGACATCGACCGACTCGTAGTGGAGATGGTGCAGAAACAGCATGACAAGGCACTGCAGCTGCTCCGGGACAACGAAGCGAAGCTGCATGAGCTTGCAAGCTATCTCTACGAAAAAGAGACGATCACCGGAGAAGAATTCATGACGATCCTCCGGTCCTCCTCTCTGGATCTGGAAGAGATCACACCGGACTGGGAATGATCCCCTAAAACACAAATGGAGGCATAATTTTGACTCAGATTGCCAATTACTTTTCCAATCATCGGATGATCGTAGCCATCATCTACATCATAGTCTGCTGGCTGCTGCTTCAGATGATCGAGATGATCTTCAAACGGGCTCACAAAAAACGTCCGCCCAATATCAAGGATTCCTTCTTCAAGGGGATTCTGGAAGCTTTTCTCGTGATTCTCACCTTCATCCGCGTCATCTCCCTTTCTTCGGAACTGGAGAATGTCACTCAGACGCTGCTGATGTCCAGTTCGCTCATCGTCGTAGTGCTGGGCTTCATTTTCCAGGAGGGACTGAGCAATATCGTTCACGGATTCATCCTCACGATCTTCAAACCTTTTGAGATCGGAGACCGTGTGGAGCTCTCCACCGGCGGCGGCGTCATTTCCGGATACATCAAGGAGATGAATCTGCGCCATACCGTGATCCGAGGCCTGACGGATAATGTGGATACCATCGTATCCAACTCGCAGATGGATACTTCCACCATTCGGAACCTCACCATGGAGGACAATCATATCCGGTATCCCCTCACAGTGACGATCCCCTATGCGGAAGCACAGGACAGAAACAAGCTTCAGCTTGCCAAATCCATCCTTGTGGAAGAGACGCTGAAAAACTCCCGCACCGTTGATATCCGGCCTGATCCTGACACCCCGGTCCATGTCAATGTGGACCTTGCCGACAGCGGTGTGGATCTGACCTGCTATGTGTATACGAAGACCGCGGAGGACAATTACTATGCTCTCAGCGAAATCCGGGAAAACCTGCTGGCACGCTTCGGAGAAAACGAACTGAACTTCGCCTTCCCCCACGTGGAAGTGACCGGATCTCTGAATCAGGATCCATGAAAAACAGAGGTATCTGCCAAATCAAATGATGCAGATACCTCTGTTTTTGTTTATTTTCTATTGATGGAAAACTCACCGCAGGGCTCCATGGTATCCAGGATCCCGCGGATCCTTTCCTCGGATACACCGGAGCCGCCGGTCACGAGGATGTTCAGGTGTCCCTGATCTCCCGGGATATACAGTTCCCCGAAATAGAACTGATCCTCCGTCAGTTCCCGGCTGCGGGCGGAAAGCTCGATCTCCATGAGATCGCCGCCGCTCTTCTCACGGACTTTCACCAGATAGTATTCACTGCTGCGCTCCTCCGTGATCTGAAGATCTTCCTCCGAAGGGAGCTCCAGCGAAAAATACATGTTCTCATAACGGGTCTGACCGTCGTCGGTCTCTTCCGACAGTGAAGCTGTGACGGCCGGAGCTTCCGCAGAGGAAGCTTCCTTTTCACCGGCATCCTCTTTGCCGCAGCCTGTCAGCACCAGCGCCGCCAGCATTACGAGAACGATGATCCATTGTTTCTTCACAAATGGTTCCTCCAAAGATCAGAACCGATCTTGCGATCGGTTCTGGTTTTTTCAATCATACGGATTCCAGCGCCTGAGCCAGATCGGCAATGATGTCATCTGCATTTTCAATACCTACCGACAGACGGACCAGATCCGGTCCGACACCCGCGGCCACCAGTTCCTCATCACTGAGCTGACGATGGGTGGAAGATGCGGGATGGAGCACACAGGTGTGGGCATCCGCCACGTGAGTGGCAATGATGGCGACCTTCAGCTGTTTCATGAACGCTTCCGCCGCTTTTCTGCCTCCCTTGACACCAAAGGACACGACGCCGCAGGTACCGTTGGGCATATACTTTTTGGCGCGGTCATAGTATTTGTTTCCTTCCAGGCCGGGATAATTGACCCACGCGATCTTATCGTGCTGGCTCAGGAACTCCGCCACTTTCTGACCGTTCTCACAGTGCCGTTTCATACGTACCGCCAGAGATTCCAGACCAAGGTTCAGAAGGTAGGCGTTCATCGGTGCCGGCGTGGAACCGAGGTCCCGCATCAGCTGTGCCACACACTTTGTAATGTAGGCGCCGCCATTGCCGAACTGCTCCACATAGGTGATGCCGTGGTAGGATTCATCCGGAGTGGTCAGCCCCGGGAATTTATCTGCATGAGCCATCCAGTCGAAATTGCCGGAGTCCACGATGGCTCCTCCCACCTGTGCGTCATGACCATCCATATATTTGGTGGTGGAATGAGTCACGATATCGCAGCCGAACTCGAAGGGACGGCAGTTGATGGGAGTGGCAAAGGTGTTGTCGATGATCAGAGGAACACCGTGTGCATGTGCGGCATTGGCAAACCGCTCGATATCAAACACCACGAGAGAGGGATTGGCAATCGTCTCGCCGAAGACCGCTTTGGTGTTGGGCTTGAATGCCGCTTCCAGTTCCTCATCGCTGCAGTCGGGATCCACGAAAGTAAAATCGATCCCCATGCGGCGCATGGTCACATTAAAGAGGTTGTAGGTGCCTCCGTAAATAGCCGTGGATGCGATCACATGATCACCGCATCCGGCGATATTGAAAACAGCAAAGAGGTTTGCCGCCTGACCGGAAGAAGTCAGCATGCCGGCAGTGCCGCCTTCCAGTGCCGCGATCTTGGCCGCAACATAGTCGCTGGTGGGGTTCTGAAGCCGTGTATAGAAGTAACCGGACGCCTTCAGATCAAACAGCTCTCCCATATCCTCGCTGGTATCGTACTTGAACGTAGTGCTCTGCACGATAGGCGGGAGCCGGGATTCTCCGTTTTCGGGCACATATCCTGCCTGTACACATAAGGTCTCTTTTTTCATGTGTGTTTCCTCCAAAATGCATTTATTAGAATGTGTTTTTTACTCTCTTTTCCAGACAGACCATCTGGACATTGGGGATCCCGTTAAAATCACAGTCCACGACACCGGATTCCCGATAGCCGTATTTTCGGTACATGGCTCTGGCCCGCTGATTGCGGAAATTGGTATCGATTCGAAGAGCCGTGCAGTTTCGGTCCCTTGCTTCCTGTTCATAGTGCGCAAGAATCTGTCTTGCACATCCTCTCCCCTGTGTCCGCGGTGATACCACCAGGGTATGAAGTACCAGCACCTGTTCCTCCCGAGCTTCAAACTCCCATGTGATCTGTGCGTATTCCTCACACTGCTCCTGATTGATCCGAGCCGCAGCGCATACTTCGCCGTCTTCCTCTACCACGATCATATCTCCGGCACGGACACCCGCAGCTGCCACGTCTTCCGTGGGATAGATCCCACGGAGCCAGCCGGTAGTGGAATGGCCCAGTTCTTCTTCGGTATGCAGTTGATCAAAAATCGCGGTGATTTTCGGAATATCCTGAACGTTTGCCTTCCTTATCATCCTGCGATCCCCCTCTACAAACATCCGACTTATTGGTCCGACTTAGAGAAAATTGTACTACAAAAAAAGTGCAGATTCTATTCCTTTAACGAACAAAAGAGAAAAATCTTCCGGTATTCCAAAAAAATGAAGACAGCAATATACCTAAAAACAGGACAACAAATTAACAGTTTTATACAATATCTAAAAAATACATAGACACAATTGTAATTTTGTAAGGTTTTTGCTTGCAATCCTCGCAAAAAATGTTAAAATAATCTCAATCTCAAGAATGGCAAAGCTATATGTTTCAGCACTCGGCACAGTATTCATTGGACGAGGCCCTAAAGTGGGAGTGAACCTATTAGTATTCCTGCAGCAAACCTGCGGATTCCACCGTTTTCTCCCTCGAATTGTTTGTTTATATTTCCTTCCTCTCTGATATGGACAGTGTCATCACCTGATCGGTTTCGTCCGTCGGTCAGGCACGGCATATGCCGTATGACACTCTCGCGGAATCATCCGCAGGCCGATCCGGGCTGACACCCCCTCAGTCAGCCCGGATCCTTTCATCTTTTCGCATTTTTCCATTATTGCGCCAATCAAAACAATTGTTAAGATCCTGCGGTTTCATTTTTTTCGAAAGTTGTGGTACTATATAGAAAAGCAACCAGGTAAATGTAATTAATGGATTGGGGATTACTATGGTAAAAAATACAAAACAGGTTTTAGGCGATACGCTGAAGGAACTGCTGAAAGAAAAACCCATCGACCGCGTTACCGTCAAGGAACTTGTGGAAAAATGCGGTTATAACCGACAGACTTTCTATTATCATTTCTATGGTGTGGACGACCTGCTGGCGTGGGTATTCGAACAGGATGCCAACAAGGCGCTTCCCGAGACGATCAACAGCGACACTGTTTCGGACGGATGGCGTGAGTGTGTTGTAATCTATTTCAAATATCTTAAAGACAACGCAAGTATGGTACTAAATGTATATCGGTCCGGAAAACGTTCCTACATGATCGACTATTTCCGTACCCGTCTCAAGGGAGTGATCCAGCAGTTTGCCAATCTTGCCACAGCGAATATGAATGTCAGCTGGGAGGATATGGAATTCGTGGTGGACTTCTATACCCAGACTGTTACGGGACTGATCGTTATGTGGATGGAAAACAGTCTGGTCCTTCCTCCTCTCTATACAGAGGAGCGGTGCCTGAAAGCCCTGGAAGGCACCATCGAACGTTTGACCGAACGGATCGTGGAACTATCCAAAGACAATTGATGCTCTCAGATTTAAAGAGTCCCATACCGGTTCTGCCGGTATGGGGCTTTGTCTTTTTAATCCATTATTTTTTTTGTCAGTTTTCCGTCTTTCAGCACTTTAACTCCGTCCAGTCCCATTTCCGAAACAGCAGCCATATGCCGCTTTCCGCTGGGCGCACAGGGGAAAGGCTCATTCTCATCAAACTGACGATACACGATGCGGTCATAGATATTGGAGAACTGTTCTTTCAGTTTCTTATCCATATCCTCGATCACGTCGCCTTCCTCTTTCTTTGCAAAGGGGGAGAGCTGGAAGTTTACAACAAACATGGTCTTTCCATCTTCTTCCCCGGTGGTAACAACACTGGTCATGATGTTATCGGAGTCTTCCTGAATGGCATCCGCGATCTGGAACGGCAGGACGGTGACGCCGTTTTCCGTTACGATCTTGCTGTCCCTGCGGTCCTTCATATGAATCGCTCCGTCGCTGTCAATAAAACCGTACACATCACAGGAGACCCACTGCATCCCGTAACAGTCTGTAATGACTTTTTCACGGACTCGGTCGAAGTTTTTATAACCCGCCATCGTAGTGGCAGAGTTTGCCACAATGATGCCGTACTCATTGTATCCCACTTCAACAAAGTTTCCATTTCCGTCCTCACGGACGACACATGCCTGTGCATAAGGTACCGGAGCCATGCCCACAGTGCCTTTCTTGAACTTGGCTTTATTGCCCATATCCTTGAGCCGCTTAAACAGGGTGTAGTAGATGCCGCCGTGTTCCGTGTCACCGCCACCAATGCCGATGGGTGCCCACGGGAAATGGATCGGACCGGCCAGACTGACGCCGGAACCAGCTTTGTTCTTCTTCATAAACCGGTTGATGAACTTCTCCTCCCCGGGCTGGCAGGCTTCACCCACCGCCATCGTAGCCAACAGCCAGGGCAGCTTACGGTCGGAGTATTTGCCGTCAATGAGGTTCTGACGGGCTGCTTCCAGCCAGAATCCGGTCGTAGCCAAAACGAAATTCGGTTTGTTCAGATACAGAAGATCCAGAAAATCGTCCCGTCCGGAAAGAGGCTCCATTGCCACAGACCACTGAGTGAAGAAGGAGTCGGAGATCATGGTAATGAGGTTCGTATTGGTATCGGTATGAATCATCGTCATACCTCTCAGGTTTTTGACGGAGGGGTTTCCGCAAAGCTTCGGATCATGGAAAATGCCCACGACGATAGCACTGCGGTTGCGATGGATCATCCGCTTCGGGAAACCGACCTTGGTGGAGCCGCTGGTGTAGGTGATGAGGAACTCCGTATCCAGACCATTCTCGTCCACGACCTCATCGGCATGCGGTGCGCCGAATGCGAGGAAGTCTTCCAGAAGTACGGCTTTATCATCCCCGGCCACCAGATCTTTGGCCAGATTGTCGAAATGATAATGATCGGCCAGATGAGATTCGTATCCTTCCGTCTCTTCCGGGTGTTCCGGAAGGCAGTCTGCCAACGAGACTATGAGTTTCTTCTGGAATGCCGCTTTATCTACGATATGCTTGATGTGCTGGTATTCGTCATCCGTGGACACAAACAGTTTTGGTGTCACTTCGTTCAGGATCTGCTCCACGAAGACCGGGTCATAATGAGATCCGAAGAAATTCACTTTGGCGCCGACCTTACTTGCAGCGAGCATCAGGATCGGAACGATAGGATGATTGCTGACACAGCAGCCGATCTCATCGCCTACTACAATCCCGCAGGCGACCATCGCCCCGGCCAGCTTGTCTGCCGCTTCGTATGCCTGTTTCGCCGTAATCACATTTCCGCGATAAAAGATCATCTCATGATTCCAGTACGTGTCATTATCCCAGAACTTACGGACCGCTGCATACCAGGACAGATTGTAGTCCCGCTCGATCATGCGAAGTCCTTCGATGGCGATCTTCCCGCGCTTTGTGGTAAACACACGTCCGGAGGGCAGGTTCTTACGGTCTTCAAAGTAGGGCTCCATATCCTCAAGATGATAGACGTTCAGTCGTTTCTTTTCTTCGTTCAGCAGTGCAAACGGCTTTATTTCACTCATTATTTGACTCCTCTTCCATTTTATGGTGGCATTCGGCAATAAAAATATCTGTTATAATGTTAGTGCACTAACATTATAACAGTTTTCCCAAAAAATTCATAGCCAGCATCTAATTCTTCAAAATTCTAAGATTTCAATGTTATCCTGCGGGCTTGTTACGAATGTTTTCCGCCAGAAGCTGTGCGGTGTATCGCATGATTCCCAAAGTCGTCACCCCTTCGGTGAAGGAATCATAGATCGTAGTTCCGGTATATACATTGGTAAACACCTGATAAACTTCGTAGATATTGACATCGGGACGGACCGAGCCGTCTTCTTTCCCCTCCGACAATGCCTTCAGGAGCGGGATCGGAATCTCACGGAAAAAACCTTTCCAGTTTTCATCCTTATACTGTTTCTCATCGATCTCATTGACACGAGATGCGATCTGGAACATCTCTCTGGTATAGGCAAACCATTCCGGATGCTCCGTATAGTATCGAATATACACCCGTGTACAGGCAAGGAATTTCTCATATCCGTTGGTAAGATTGGCTGCTTCCTGACGATAAGCGGGCATGTAATACTGCTCATAAAACATCGTCATGCTCAGATGCCATACTCTGGTGGCGAGGATATCCTTGGTTTTGAAATATCGATAAATAGACATGGGGGAAAGCCCGCATGCCTCTGCGATACGGTTGATGGAAGTATCCGCTACACCGTTATCCAGGAACAGATTCTGTGCCGTTTCCAGCACTTTTTGTATATTCTGTTCTCTGATCTCACTCTGATTCATATTTCGTATCCAACGGCATCCCATAAAGCATTGGGATACCGCTCCTCTCCTTCTATAATAACGTATGAATGCCCATTTTTATTGCATAACAGCATGGAATTAGTATACTTGATCAAATGGATCAGGTATAAAGTACCAGAGCGATGAACTCCAGCGGCTCATTTCCGTCATTGATCATATAGTGTTCTTCCCCGTCGGCAATGAAATGCACCATACCGGGGCCGATTTCCATCATCTCTCCGTTCACCTTGCAGTGTGCCGATCCTTTCAGAACATAGACGGTCTCACAGTCGCCGGAATGGACATGACTTCCCACTTCACAACCCGGCTGCAGCACCATGTGTTTGAAGACACGTCCCTTCCCCTGCATTTCCTCAACACCGTTGAGAATGGGATATGCTTCCAGATGTCCTTTGCCTCCCTGAAAATGATCCAGGATCTCCGGTTTTTCCGGAATAGAACGAAACAACACCGTAATCTCTCCTCTCTTTCCAAAAAAAAGGATGCTTTTTCCGCTCATCATGTTATCATAATAACAAAGGAATGAAAAGCATAACGGAAAAGAGGTATACTATGAGTATTGAGACAGCCATTGGAGCACTGTCGAATCGACACTTTCAGGTGCATCATTTTGCCGAACGGACCGATGCTGTGAACTATCTGAAAAACGAGATTCGGGATCAGACTGTCGGATTCGGCGGGTCTTCCACTGTGGATGAGCTGGGCCTTTACGAGATCCTCGGTGAGCAGAATACCGTCTTCTGGCACTGGAGATCCACCGAGCCCTCCACGATTGAAAATGCCAATCATGCCGATGTGTATATCTGCAGTGCCAATGCCATTGCCGAGACCGGCGAAATCGTCAATATCGACGGCAGAGGCAACCGTCTGTCCAGTCTGTCCTTCGGTCCGGGAAAACGTGTGATTATCGTTGCCGGCAGGAACAAGCTGTGTGCGGATCTGGATGCCGCAATCCATCGCGCACGTAATGTGGCAGCACCGAAAAATGCCCAGCGTTTTCCGGTGAAAACACCCTGCAAGATCGATGGAGTGTGTCATGACTGCTCCTCACCGGACCGCATCTGCAACGGCATGCTGATCCTGTGGGGCCCCATGACCGGAACAACAACGGAAATAATCCTTATTGATGAGGATCTTGGATATTAAGGAGGAAAATACAATGGATATTCGAGAATTCAAGGCCGGTGACATCGTTCGTCATTTCAAACGCGAGACCACTGATGACCCGGACAAATATCTTTACATGATCATCGGACCGGCGACTCACACGGAGACCGGGGAGGAACTGATGGTCTACCAGGCTCTATATGGAGACTATGATTTTTATGCCCGTCCATACGACATGTTCATGAGCGAAGTGGACCGGGAAAAATATCCGGAGATTCAGCAGAAATACCGTTTCGAACTGGAAGAGGCAGCTGAAGACTACGAATGAAAAAAAGACCCGCATGTGATGTGTGTCCAGGATGTAATTCCTGGTACCTATCAAAGCGGGTCTTTTCCTTATTCTTCTGGCTCTTCGTTCTTCCCGTCCCACACCACATGGACCGGATTGTACCGTTCCGCGTTCAGTGACGGGGCATAATCGTCCAGCATTCTTTTTCGATATTTCAGATCCGTATACTCTGCGATCCACGACATATACAGCATATCGTAGGCGCCGCCGACCATTCCCACCACAGGCAGGCTCTGTACAAACTTGCTGGCAAGGATCTCGGCAGAAATCGCCTGTGACGTGAGCTTCACCTCATTTTCCAGACTGGTGTTCACGGGGATCTGTCCCGTTTTCATAAAACGGTTGGCTTTCTCATTGAGATCTTCCAGTTCCCTTCCGAACACGAAGGCTCCGCGGATCAGCAACAGGATGAAATACTTCTCTTCATCCGTATCATAATGATAACCGTAATTCAATGCCCGGGTACACACGTCACGCATAATCATTCCGGCAAATACGGGAACATCCGGGAGTCCAATTCCCAGAACACCAAGACCGACACCGGACACGCCGGAGAGAATCATTCCTCTCATGCTGTCCTTGGTCGCTTCCCTGGAGATGTTTTGAATGGAGGATGTATCCCGAAGGATCTGGGCATGATGGATGTTCTCTTCCCATCGGTTTTCGATCCCTCTGCGGTTGATCGTCCGCTCCACCGCGGGCATCCCCCGGTCAAAGATCACCTGGAACGCCTTGCAGAACGCTTCATTCAGTTTTGACTGGATCTCTTTTGGGACCCGGTCCTCTGCCAGCGCATTGAGCAGCGTGGTCTTTCTTTTTGCCCGTTTCCTCAGATAGTCTTTTTCCTTCTGCTCTGCCCTTTTCAGTTCACGGATGTAACTTGAATTATCTGCATTCATAATAGATCAGCCAATTCTTCTCTTGACATACTCTTCCAGAAATTCCACAGTTCCTTCCACACCGAGACGGGTGCTGTTGATGGTCAGATCGTAGTTTCTGGAATCTCCCCATTTTCCATCCGAATAATAGTTGTGATAAGCTTTTCTCTTCTTATCTGTGGCGCGGATCATTTTCTGTGCCTCCGAATGGGAAACATGCTTGCGTGCCATAATGCGGGAGATACGCGCATCCATATCACCAAGCACAAACAGGCGGATCAGTCCGTCATACTTGGAAAGAACAGTCTCTCCGCAGCGTCCGATAAGGACGAAAGACTCGCCGCTTTCCGCGATATCGCGGATCATCTGAAACTGCATTTCTGCCACTGCTTCCTCAATGGACGTGCTGTAGCCGCGAACGGTACGGTTCATGAGAATACGGGACGGTTTTTCATCATATTTCGTCAGCATCTCCTCTGCGACGCCCTTTTTCTCGGACAGATTCTGAATGATCTCGGCATCATAGAATCCGATGCCCAGCTTCTCAGCCAGCATTTCTCCGATAACATGTCCGCCGCTTCCGAATTCTCTTCCGATGGTAATAATCAATTGTTTCTCAGCCATAATCAATAACCGACTGCGTAAAAACGCCCTTTCATATCATTAAAAAGAGTTTCCTTCTAAAAATATTATCGCACCAACGGAAGTCCATTTCAAGCGCCAAGTTGGCAGTCATCCCAGCATCAGCATGGCATGTTCCAGAATACCCTGAATGGCCTGAAGATCCTCCCTGGCAGCCTTGACTTTCCCGGGAAGGTTGATGATGAGAGACCTCCCCCGGATCCCGGCCGTCATTCGAGACAGGACGGCATTCGGTGTGATCTCCACCCCCTCCTTCATCATGAGATAGGGGATTCCGGGTACTTCCTTCTCGAGGATCTCTTTCGTCACTTCCAGTGTGATGTCCCGTTTGGAAAACCCGGTGCCTCCAAGAGTGAGGATCAGCTTTATTTTCTCCTCATCCGCGCATCGGATCAGTTCCTCCCGGATATTCTCTCGGTCACTGGGGATGATGGTACGGTATTCCACCGGGAACCCCATTTCTCGGATCATCTCTTCCACTGCCGGTCCGGTCTCATCCTCCCGTTCCTCACAGAAACAGGCATCACTGATGGTGATGATAGCGGTGGTCATGTTCATAGTTGTTCCTCCCAAAAAGGATATTAAAAATAGGAAGCTGCTTAAAGCAACTTCCTATTCTGGTTCTTTACTTAGAAATAATCGATCTAATTATTTCTTTGCAAGGCCCTTCTGACGTGCATACTCTGCTGCACCCAGTGCGCCCATCAGCTGCGGGTCGGTCTTCAGCTCAACAACTTTCAGCTTCAGAACTTTCTCGATAGCTTCTTTCAGGCCGTCGTTCTTTGCGCAACCACCGGTCAGGGTGACGGAGTCAACAGCGCCGGCTTTCTTAGCCATAACGAAGCAACGTTTTGCAACGGACATCTCGATACCAGCTGCGATTTCGTCAGTCGGTTTGCCTTCGCCGACGAGAGTGATAACCTCGGACTCAGCGAAAACGGTGCACTGTGCGGTGATGGGGATAACGTTCTTAGCAGTCAGGGACAGCTTGGAGAACTCGGGCAGAGATACTTCAAATGCAGAAGCCATAGCCTCGAAGAAACGACCAGTACCAGCAGAGCACTTATCGTTCATTGCGAAGTTCTTAACAGTACCGTCGGTATCAACGCTGATGCCCTTAACGTCCTGTCCGCCGATGTCGATGATAGCGCGAACGCTGGGATCGGTGACGTGAACGCCCATAGCATGGCAGGAGATCTCGGAGATGTTTTCATCTGCGAAAGGAACCTTGTTACGGCCATATCCGGTACCAATCAGGTAAGCCAGATCTTTGGAGCCCTTCAGGCCTGCGGTCTTGCAAACTTCTTCCATAGCGAGCTTTGCGCTCTCTTCGGAGTTGATTTTGCTTCTGATGGTGGTATCAGCTACGATTTTTCCCTCTTCGTCAAGAATGACTGCCTTAGTGTAGGTGGAACCTACGTCGCATCCGCCAAAGTATTTCATGTTTTTTCCTCCCATAAATTTTAAGTCAACGACAATGTCTGTACGAGTTGGTGTCTTTTCACGGCAGATCCAACCGCTGTTCTGATTCCGGCTTTTCCTTGAAAACGCCCGGAAAAATCACACCGGAAAGACCTTCCTCTCATTCCCGTTCGAAGACCTTCGCCAGTGCATTCGACGTTGCTTTTACTTGGTGAGTTCAGTATAACTATTTTTTTCACAATGTGTTGTCTCACAGAGGGTGTATTTGTGACATTTTGTCCTAGCGTTCAAAAAGTGTGACAAAAAATTGACTTGCGTTTTTTGTCACACTTTCTTCTTTTGAGATTATGTTAATTGTGGAGTGTTTTACACGGGATAATCCGTCGTTTTGGAGCATGATCCGCCGTCACAGGGAGGTCAGATTCTGGGCAATAAGTGCCCCGTACCGGTACATTCCTCCCGCCGCTTCATCGATGTGATCCTGGTCCATGGGTGCTTTTCCCCCGTCACAGGCCGCCAGCAGCGCTTTGATATAGAGGCTGCGTATGTGGTCGTCGATTCGGTCAGCAGTCCCGCTCCCGGGAGCGATCCCCTGCATCTCCCAGCACAGAGTCGCCAGTTCTTCCGCCTTTCGTCCTGCCATCAGAGTTTCCGGAAAATTCTCCTTCTGCAAAACCGAGGGATCTGTCCGCTCCCAGACTGCTGCCAGCATGCCGGCATAGGCTCCCAACTGGATATACTGCATGGGGATCATGGAGATCTGATCCGTCCCCTTGCAGTAGGCTGCGATTCCCTCATAGATCTTCCGGCACACCGCAGTCTGCTGCCGGAGGATCGCCTCCGATACCGGAACGGAAGGGACATCGATCCCTTTTGCTGCTCCGTCCGCGATGAGTTTCGGTAATACTTCTGCACTTGTGGCCATGTTGTTCCTCCTCGATCCGATCAGGTCGCCCTGCCGGCGAACTGAGTGTTGTACAGGGAGTAGTACTGCCCCTGTCTGGCAATGAGTTCCTCATGAGTCCCGGTCTCCGCAATATGTCCGTGATCCATGACGATGATCTGGTCGGCATCCTGGATCGTGGAGAGGCGGTGGGCAATGATCAGACTGGTCCTTCCCTCCATCAGGCGGAACATGGCATCCTGGATGCTTTTTTCGGTCCGGGTATCCACGTTGGATGTCGCCTCATCCAGAATCAGTACATACGGATAGGACAAAAACGCCCGTCCGATGGTTATGAGCTGACGCTGCCCCTGGGAAAGATTGGCGCCGGATCCGGTGAGCACTGTTTCGTAGCCCTCCGGAAGGGTTTCGATCATGGTATCACAGCAGGCAAATTCCGCTGCTGTCCGGATCTCATCTTCCGTGGCGCCAGGCTTGGCATAGGCGATATTGGAACGGATAGTATCTGTAAACAGCACGGTCTCCTGAAGAACGATGCCGATGTTGTCCCGGAGATCCTTCAGCGGGATGTCCCGGATATTGACTCCATCCAGCGTAATCTCTCCGCTGTCGATATCATAAAAACGCATCAGAAGATTGATGATGGTGGTCTTGCCGCTGCCGGTGGACCCCACAAGCGCAATCTTCTTTCCCGCCTCCACCTTCAGATTGAAATCGTAAATGATCTGTTTTCCGGGCACATAGGAGAAGTTTACGTTCTTGAACTCGATAACGCCCTGTGTCCTCGGCATGCGAAGTGTTCCGTTGTCCGTCTCGTCCGCATAATCCAGAACTTCGAAAATACGCTCAGCGCCGGCCAGTGCCGTCTGGATCTCACCGTACAGCTGTGCCAGCTCATTGATGGGCCGGGAAAACTGCTTGGAATAGATGATGAACGCTGAGATCACGCCCACCGTGATGGAGCCCCGTATGACAAAGATGGCTCCGAAGACTGCCACCAGCACGAATGACATGTTGTTGAGCATATTCATCATAGGCCCCATGGCATTGCTGATGATCTGGGCAATGATACCGGTTCTGGTCAGTTCATCAGAAGTCTCTGAGAACTTCTTTACGGCCTTCTCCTGCTGGTTGTAGGCGGTCACCGTGCGGTAGAAGCTCACTTCCTCTTCCACAATACCATTGACCGATCCCAGCAGTTCCTGCTGTCTCAGATAGTATTTGCGGATCGCCTTGGACAACAGACGGGTAAACAGTACCGAAAAGATGATGACCGAACAGGAGATCAGGGTCAGCTGCCAGGAATAGATCAGCATGACCGTGAGGGTGCCTGTCAGCATCAGCACGCCGGAGCAGAGTGAACTGAAGGACGAAGACACCACATTGGAGATATTCTCCGCGTCGTTGGTCATTCGGCTCATCAGATCTCCATGGGAGTGACTGTCCAGATAGGCCACCGGCAGCCGAAGCATCTTGCCGAAGAGATCGCCGCGCATCCGTTTGATGATCCGCTGACTGAGGTGAGCGCTGACATATTCCTGCAGCAGCGTAAAGCCGCTGTGAAGCAGATACATGACGATCATTAAGATAAGAAACTTCGGCAGAGCATCAAACTGTCTTGCAGTGATGCTGTCGATGGCGCTGCTCTGCAGAGTGGGTGCGATAATGGAAGCCGCGGCTCCCACCGCCACGCAGATGAACAGAATCACGAGCCGTCCGATCTCCGGCCGGAAATAGCGGATCAGCCGCCGGAAGGTCCTGCTGCTGTTCTGTGCCTTTTCCACCGGAGCACCGATGTTGCGATGCCCGCCCTTGCGGAAGGAAGGCTGCTGCGCATTATTCTGATTCCGGCTGGAAGTGCTCATTCGGCCGCACCCCCCGTCTTCACCTGGGACTGATAGATGTCCTGATACGTACCGCATGTCCGCAGCAGTTCCTCATGGCCGGCACAGGCAATGATGGAACCGTTTTCCATGACCGCTATCCGGTCAGCGTTTCGGATGGAGGCAATGCGCTGGGCGATGATGATCCTTGTGATCCCGGCATAATCCCGGTCCAGTGCGTCGTAAAGCTTCGCCTCCGTCACAAGATCCAGTGCACTGGTGGAATCATCCAGGATGAGGATCTCGCCCTTTTTCAGAAGCGCCCGAGCAATGGCGACGCGCTGACGCTGGCCTCCGGAGAGGCTGGTTCCGCCTTCCGCCACCGGTGTTTCATATCCGTGAGGCTGTTCCAGAATAAATTCCTCCGCCTGGGCGGCCTGCGCCGCCGCACGGATCTCATTCTCATTGGCCTGTTCCCGTC
>Ga0326513_10000223_pt1 | contig 45394 bp, 70 predicted proteins | sample 2_2465_0518_D_FD_203654 | JGI IMG/M metagenome (GOLD analysis project Ga0326513, IMG submission 203654) | Bovine rumen microbial communities from UC Davis, California, United States - 2_2465_0518 | ecosystem: Host-associated > Mammals > Digestive system > Stomach > Rumen | place: USA... | reverse complement strand
AAGTTCACCGAGGCTGGATTTCCTATGGGTGACAACAAGTATTGGATTGTCATAGTTGATGGTACTGAATACATCACCGAAGACAAGACATTGGCAGAACAGATGAATTATGAGTGCTATCCAACCTATACATTGCCTGAACTCCAACTGAAGCTTGGTGAATGGCACCCAGAATATAAGGCACTTAAACTGGGCGGTCCTATCATGTGGAAAGATGCACCATTCTATTTTGCCCAGTATGAGAATGCACCAGATGAGAGCCCTTATGTGTGTGTTAATGAATTTCCATTATATGCTGCTGCACAGTTGGCACTTAATTGCGTTAAAAACGGTTTCGGTGTAGTACAAGATGTGTCAGATAAATAATGAATTGCCATGAGTGCAGGGGAAACCAAAGTATTAAAAAACCTTACCAGGTATATAGCTAAAGATAAAGATGGCAGTTGTTATTGTCACCGTACAAAACCAAGCCGTTTTAACTGTGAGGGTATTGAATATTGGGTAAGTAATGGTATACGTTACCGTATACCTGACAATATAGCTTGGGATATGTTCAGTGACTTGAAATGGGAGGATAACCCGATAGAAATTGAAGTATTAATCAGAAGAAAAGAATAAAGCAATGAAAAATTTTGAAATTATCAATAAAAAAGCTAGTTACAATTACGATTTTATCGATACATACATTGCTGGTATCGTATTGCAGGGCGCTGAAATAGTGGCTATCAAGGATGGTCGTGTGGATATTTCGGAATCCTATTGTTATTTTATTGGTAATGAACTGTTCCTCAAAAACGCAGTTATAACCCCTAAATCTGAGAACGCTAGTGTTCTTAACCGAAACAGTAATAGGGACAGGAAACTGCTTCTTAACAGGGATGAATTAAAGAAAATTTATGACAAGGTTAAGGTAAGAGGATTGGCTGTCATCCCTTATAAACTTATCATTAATGATAAGAACCTTTGCAAGATTGTCATTGCAGTTGCCAAAGGTAAGAAAACCTATGACAAACGTAAAGCTATTAAGGAGAGGGATATTGAACGTCAATATAAAAGCGAACTTTAATTATGCAAAAGGTAATTGTTAGAAAACTTAGACTAGAATCCAGCACTAATAATCGAAGCTACATGACTGGTAAAACAGGCGCATCAGATGAATGTGCTTCATTTGAAAGTATAATACAACAGGAAATTGATGACGGTTGGAAAATAGTTGATGTCAGTTCATCATATGACGCAGGTTGGCACTGTAATGTCATTGTTTTCGTATTAGAAAAAAATGTAATAGAAGAAGATGTTAAAGAATATTAATATCCGAAAAATTCTGTATATTATTAGTATAACAATTTAAAACAAATATATAATGGAAGTTAAAATAGGTGAGACAAAAGATTATCAAGGAATTTGGAAAGAAAGTGAAGATAGCCCATGTGCTACATTTCATGGTTATGGCTTTTTTAATGCCGAAAATATTGACCATCCAGAGGTAATCAAAGCAGTCGTTATGCATGACCTTTGGGCTAAACTGAACCATATGTCATCAGAATCAATCCTACCAACTGAAGGTCTGTTTAACTATGACCGTTTCTATAAACGTTTTGGTATTGAATGCCTTGTGAGCATTTTCAAAGACTATGAGGAAGTCGGTGATTTTGACTATAACGATTTCTCAGAATTCCACGGTATTACCGAGAATGGTAAATTTAAACGTTTCTTCGGTGGAGGAGAGTTCCCGTTTGTACATTATGGGATTATCACCCGTATGGATGGTGGTAAATATATTGTTTATTTTCTAATTCGATAATATGAATTTCAGAATAACACTGGATTGTTGCAAAAGGCGTGTACGCAGGATTTTCAATGGGTTCTATATAGATAAGAATGAATATCTTGAAGATTTCCCAAAAGACCCTGAGAAGATACATGTTGATGTGAATAAGTTGACACCTCACATGAAAGAAAGATTCGATGAAAAGTGCAAGGGGTGTAGGAACGAGAATTGTGAATGGTGTAAGTACAATTCACAGGGTTGTTGGGATGAGTTGTTTAATCCTATACCAAATGGTTTAATGGCTTATCTATTGTCAACACAATACAAGAGCCCCATTGTGAGGAATGAGATAACTGACAACGAGTTAAAAGTGCTTATTGCTGATTATAAGAACAGAACTTCTTCAGACCTTAAGAACCAAATAAAAGAATTACTGTTATCAATAGAAAACGGCTCAAAATAATTTAATATGCTACAATTAATTATACTTTTAACATTTTGTATAGGATTTATTTTAGCTACTATTTTCCGAACTAAATCCGATGCTATTATTCAAGAGTTTGAACGTGTAACCAAGCGTTGTATGACCCCTGACTTTTACAAATACCAAACATTGACTTATATATCAGTTATGCTTGGTTCAGTTGCTGTTGGTATAATACTCAGTTTATTTATTTAATATGAGATACTATAGTGGAAATATAGAGCCAGATGAAAACACAATTTTTGTGTTTGGCAGTAACCCTGAGGGTAGACATGGTGCTGGTTCGGCTAAGGTTGCTAAAGAGAAGTTCGGTGCAGTCTACGGTGTTGGTGAGGGACTCCAGGGTCATTCATACGCACTTCCTACCAAGGATTTGCGTATTCCAGGTACCAGAAGCATTTCAAAGAGTGATATTGTACGCAATATTCAAAAACTCTATGATTTAGCCAGAACTATGCCAGAGAAGAATTTCAAGGTGGCATATAGAACCAGGTTTGACGAAAAATCATTAAACGGATACACTGGTGAAGAAATGGTTCAGATGTTTAGTGTTTACCCTATTCCCAATAACATCTATTTCTCAGGTGAATGGCATCGGATATTCTGTGAAATGCATGGATATGAGGGTACATATGTAAATCATTCTGGCGGTGCAATAGGTAGTGATACCGTATGGGGTGAATTAAGTGGTCAATATGGTGCAGTATCTGAGCACTATTGGCACGGAAAACGCACGGAGAACGGCAATCACGAGATTACTGAGGAAGAGTTCGAGGAGGGTAAAGAACACGTCTTAGAAGCCAATAAAACGTTGCACAGACAACCCTATAAATACATGAGTCTGTTAGCTAGAAACTACTGTCAGGTGAAAAATGCAGAGGAAATATTTGCAATCGGTCACTTCAAAAACAAAGTGGTTGACGGTGGTACAGGATGGGCTGTCCAGATGGCTATTGATGACGGAAAAATTGTCAATTTTTACGACCAAGACAGAGACGTTTGGGGTAGATATAGCAACGGAAAATGGGAGAGAAGCGATACTCCAGTTTTGACAAAGAACTTTGCTGGAATCGGAACCCGCAAACTCAATGACAAAGGGTGGATGGCAATCAAGGAAGTATGTATAAAGACTTTTGAACATTAATATGGAAGATAAAATTAAATTAACTTGTAAGATATTTGAACCCCGTATTAACGGAGATGGCACCATAATATCCCCAGAAGTGCTGGATAAGGCTATAAAGGAATATATGTCTAATACAGACACTAAACTGGTACATATGGACAGAGGCACTGATATTAATCCATTCCTGTTGGAAGATGCTGTCGGTACACTTGACCATATAGAGCGTAAAGAGGATGATTCATTCACCGCTGATTGCACGATATATTCGAATACACCAAAAGGTAGAATTATGGCTGAGGCTATAAAATTCCCAGAGATAGTGAACAAAGGTTTTACGGTAGAACCTCAAGGATATTATGATAAGGAAAACGAAAAGTTGACAATTGTGGGCTATTCAATTAAAATTGATTAATATGGTTAGTGACGGAACTTTGGTTATCAAGAATACAGAAGATTACGAAAATTATTTAAAGAAGTATAATTGTAAAACATTCAATGAGTTAAGTGAATTGTTATGGTTCAATTACGGAGTCGATGTTGAATTGGATAAAAAATTAAAAGTATATTTGGATAGGAAAGGTTAATTATGGCTGATATTAAGAAAATGATGTTTAATGATAAATATGGTCTTGAACAGGCTGTGTTGAATGGAACTAAAACCATGACGAGACGCTATGCTGAAAAGATTCTAGCTGAAGATATTGACCAAATGTTCTTTTGGACTGGTGAGTTTGCCAAACCTAAATACCATGTAGATGATGTTGTTGGTATAGCTCAACCTTATAAAAACCTAAACATCGGTGCCGACACTATGATAGAAACTGTTAAGACTGTTGATGGAAAGAAAAAGAAAGGTTGGTATCCAGCATGTCAAACCCCAGGATGGAACAATAAAATGTTTGTCCAGGGTCAGCTTATGGAACATTTTATTAAAATAACTGATGTGAAGATTGAGCGTGTACAGGATATTAGTGATGAAGATTGTATGAGAGAGGGTATCTTCATTGACAAAATGCGTGAATCTATTGGTGATGAGAATAAGTATTGTTTTGATGTACATGGTGAAAAGAACATTAGCCGTTGGTGGTTCCCAACACCTAAGGATGCCTTTGAAGAGCTTATGAGAAAACTTAATGGTAAGTATTTCTGGAAAGAGAACCCTTATATGTATGTTTATAGTTTTAAATTACTTAAATAGTTATGAATAAACGTAGCCGTGAAAGGAATAAAGAGCGTAACAAATACGCTAAATTAAAGAACCTTGTTAATAAGGTAAACACTGGTCTTGACCCATTGGATATACCAAACTGTTCAGGTAGTCTTGTTGGTGATGAACTTAATTTTCTAGCTTTTGGCGAAAGTAAGGACAAATATATTGAAAAACTAGCAAAATACAAAACGCAACGTATTGAGCGTGGTTTTGACGATACTGAGTTATGGAGCCTTGACAGGACTATTGCCAAATATGCACTACCAAGATTAATTGAATTCAAAAAAGTTGTCAACGGTTATCCACCAGAATGTGAAAATATAAACGACTGGATTAGTATAATCGATAAAATGATTTATTCATTCGACCATATTGTCAACCAGGAGAAATACGATGAAGAATTAGAAAAGGAACTTGGTATTGATTGGGTTGGGTATTTTGATGAGAAGAAACTTCCTGACGGTAATTACGAACTTATTCACGGAAAGAACTATAATGAGGAACTTATGGATACATACCATAGAGTGAAAGAGGAAGAAAGTATAAGAATTCAGGATGGTCTTGAGTTGTTTGGAAAGTATTTCTTAAACCTTTGGTGGTAATTCCAGGAAATTTGTATATTAAGTCATGGAAAAAAAAGGAATAATTTGGTTATATAAAAGTTAATTAATATGTATACACTAATCAATTTAAAAAAAATTATTGACACACTTCCACCTTATGAAAAGGCTAATCTGGAACAAAACGGTGCTGAATATGTAAATGTCTGTCTTGAGGATATCATTAATCTGATGTCAGACTATGAGAAAAACGAATTTTTTGAGAACAGTGAGGTAACAAAGGATTTTGAAAAATGGTTCAGAGGCAATTGTGGAAGCAATTTGGATTGCTATGACGATTATGACATAGCGGAATATTTGAGAGACAGAGGATATACTGTAACTGAATGGTAGAAAACTGGTAATATGAAAGCCTTATTCCTTGACATCGACGGGGTCCTTAATTCAGAAGATTATGCAATCTATCGCTATGAAACAAAAAAGTTTGATAGCGATGAATTCATTGATGAACGTGCGGTTGCTTTTCTGAACTACATCATAGACAAAACACAAGCGAAAATCGTCTTGTCATCATCTTGGCGTGGCAATTTTGATGAAACCTACGAAAGGCTTAAAAAAGTTGGGTTTAAGTATAATTTATTTGATAAAACACCATATCTTGAAAGCCGACATCGTGGCAGCGAAATACAGAAATGGATTGATAAATATGAGAAAGACCATGAACCATTAGAATCATATGTGATACTTGATGACGATGACGATATGCTACCAGAGCAAAAAAACAACTTTGTTCACTGTAATTTTCAACACGGATTAACTTGTGTGGATGTGTATAAAGCAATCGATATATTAAAAGGCGAATATAAACCAGAATTATATCTATAATAATGGAAAACAAGGAACTGGAACATAACATAAAAGTGTTTGCACTTACCCATAATGTGCCGATTGAATCCTGCCAGGCTATACCGAAAAAGGATTTGGTTGCGGGCGAGACTTACCAGGGTGAGTGCCGAAATGCCAGTGAAGCTGAATGGACTGGCGACCATTTTGTATACCGAAGATACAAATGGGGAAACACATTCCTTGAAGATATCAACCATTTCGAGGACGATGACGGATACGATGTGTTTGTACCAATTAAAATAATGTAAATGAATATGAAGAAAAAATTAATTATAGTACCAGACATTCATGGTCGTACCTTTTGGAAAGACATTCTCCCATTCGTTGACGAGTGTGAGAAAATCGTCTTTCTTGGTGACTACCATGACCCATACCTCCACGAAGGTATCACTTGTGAACAGTCTATTGATAATTTCGTTGAAATAATCAACTTTGCCAAAGAGCATCCTGATAAGGTTGTTCTGTTGCTTGGCAATCATGACTTGTCATACTATAACCGTGGTGAGGATGAGGAATGGACTGTATTAGCCAACAGATTTGATGGTAATAACTATGAAAAACTCCGTGGGCTGTTTTGTGAGAACCAGGGTTTGTTCAAAATGATTGACATTTTTGAAATGCCACAGGAGAACAGAGTTTTCCTGTTCTCACACGCTGGTATTCAGGAATGGTGGATTAATACAAATCAACTTATAGAGAATTTCGATGTTGAGAAAACTGACGCTAAAACAATTTACGATGCAATAACTGCCATATTCAATGAAGGCAGTGGTCATTTCAGGTACAGTCTGCGTGATATCAGTTATTATAGGGGCGGATACTGTGATTCAGGGTCAATGGTATGGGGTGACTGTCACGAGTTCTTTATGTACCCCCAGACACCATACACCCAGATATTTGGTCACACACAACAGTTGAAGAAACACTATGATATCGCATCTGACGAGGTAACCTGGATTCCAGATACGCCCGCTGTGTTCACTAATAATGTGTGTGTTGACTGCCACAAATGCTTCTACATTGATGAAGAGGGTACTATCCGTGACCTTAATACTGATGAAGAAATTTATTAATACAAATAAAGAATATGATTCAAACGAAAGTTTTATATAGTCTGGATGATGTAATGATTCAACCAGCAGCCGTTACAAGAATTAGACATCGTGAAGACATTAAAAGTGTATATGAAGATGGGTATCTTCCGATTTTTACAGCACCAATGCCTTGTGTTGTGAATAGCAGTCAATATCTAGCATATACCAAAGCCAGAATCAATCCAATTATTCCAAGAACTGAAAATTTGGAAAAAAGGATTGCATTTATGGAACAAATGGATATGTTCGTAGCTTTCTCTTTGGATGAGTTTACTAGTTTATTCTTGATGAGCCTTTATGATATTGATAAAGTAGGTAGACCAATTAAAGTGTTAATTGACATTGCATGTGGTAGTATGGACGCATTACATTGTGCAATCCAATCTGCAAAGAAGTTGTATGGCGATAAGATGATTATCATGAGTGGTAATGTAGCCAATCCAGAATCGTTCAGAAACCTTGCCATAAGTGGATGCAACTATATCCGTTGCAGTGTTGGTTCTGGTTCTGGATGTTGTACAGCCACTTATACAGGCGTATATTATCCAATGGCTTCATTGATTGATGAATGTAACCAAATTAAGAGGCAGTTTTATGGACACAACCTAAAACTGATAGCCGATGGAGGTATCACCACATATCGAGATGCTTTTAAGGCGTTGGCTCTTGGAGCTGACTATGTTATGATGGGCAGTCGTCTTTGCCAATGTGAAGATAGTGCTGGTACAATCAAAACAGACCCATTAGGTAATTCATATAAGGTTTACTATGGTATGGCTTCTGAATACGGTAGTCATTTGCTCGGTAAAGATACTGATGCCCCAGAGGGTATGGTTAAGGAATATAAAATCAAACCATCCATTGCTAAATTTGCACATTTATTCTCAAAATATCTCAAATCAACTATGTCATACTGTAATGCCAAAAATTTGGATGAGTTTATCGGTAAACAAACACTTAATGTAATAAGCCAAAGCGCACAAAAACAATTTAATCAATAATATGATGCATTTTTGGGGTGATGAATGGTTCCAGAAATACGGCAAAGAATTTGATAAAGCTGTATGTGAACTTAATAACGGACTTAGGAAATCGCACATATTTGTATGCGGTAAAGAAAAGTATGGTTGTTACCGTACAGATTTCTTCTGCCTTTGGGGTGGTTCGTGGCTGTTCTGGAACGGTAAATTTAATGTGAAACACAGTAAGTTTCAACTAACGCTTGATAAGATATGTAAATGGTTTAACTATAGACTTGGAATAGTTGCATTGGTTCGGTGCTGGCAGAAACGAGAGATAAACAAACTATTCCAGAGAATATGCAAAGAGCATCCAGACATTGTTGATGAACTTATAAGTGACACAGATTGCTATATGTATATCAAGCCAGGTAAATACGGTGGCATTGACGGAGAAAAAATACATAACAAATATTGGAAACTTTTAACTAATGTACCATTATCTTAACTAAATTAAAATTAATATGAGATTCAATTCATTAGAAGGCAGAATGCTTTATTTTCGTGGGCTTACCAATTATAAGTTAATGCCGAAAAGTTATGTTTTAGTTTTATTAGATGGTTGTTCTTTTTCAACCATGATTAAGAACAAATTTGAGAAACCTTTTGATAATAATTTCATCAATATGATGAACGAAACAGCCAAATATGTATGCTCTAAGGTTGAGGGTGCTAAATTTGGCTATGTTCAGTCAGATGAAATTTCACTGGTTATTACTGATTTCGAGAATGAGAACACTGAGTCATTCTTTGGTTATAGACTAACCAAGATGTTATCTATTATTGCATCTTTGGCTACCGCAAAGTTCAACCAGCTTATGATGGATTATCACATTGGTCAGGTTGAGGGTTGTTCAGCCAGTGCTGGCGATACCGTTCAGATGTGCAGGGATGCTGTGAATGATATGCCACTTTATCAATTTGACTGTAAGTGCTGGAATCTACCAACATATAATGATGTGTTCGCTTGGTTCCTTTACAGACAGATTGACTGTATCCGTAACTCAAAGCAACAGGCAGCTCAGGCTAGAATCTCGCACAAACAGCTTGAAAGTCTAAACACTGACGAGCAGGTTAAACTACTTAAGGAAATGACTGGTGTTGACTGGAACGATTATGAGGATGGCAAGAAATTCGGTCGATTCATTTACCGAGTTGAAGAGGAATTCGAGTACAAAGGTAAACGTACCAACCCTAACATTCCAGCTACTTACACACGTCATTATTGGAAAGCCTTTGATGGTTTTCAACTAACCGATGAGGATGGTAGAGAGCGTTTTGACGGTATCGGTGCTATTCCTATTCGTTAATTTGTGGAAAAAATCACTTAAATTTGGTTATAAGGTTGAATTTAATAAATAAATCAGATATGCCAATAGTACAGAAAGAGAGAGATTGCATGTGTATTAATGACTGTTATGATGTGTTTACAGAATATGTACACTATTCATACTTTCCATTAATGCCAGGGCAGGTTGGGGTTCTTGGACCTAATGAGGATGAGTTGTATATAATGACTGAGGAATTATTTTGGGAAAATTTTACTGACCTAAAGCGAGAACATAAACATAGGAAAAATGAACAAAAGGAAATTAAATAGTTGTTTGAATGAACACTGGACTCACAAAGGCAAAAACAAAATGGTAGCGAAAGTTGCTTATGCCACTGAAGAGGAAGCCAAATTGTTCATTGTTGAAAATAAAATGAATCCAAAATATAAAGCATACAAATGTTCGCATTGTGGCCAATGGCATGTTGGTCATATGCACTTTCCAAAAAAAGTAAGTAAATGAAAACAAACGACGAATCAATTAAGCATCTAAAGGTTGATATGGGGCTAGCTTCATATCCTACTGAGCAACTGATACAAGAATTACTGTATCGTTTCATGGGTGAAACAGAAAGCTACATTATTAACCCATCTTACGATAGCGAACACTATCTTAAATTTGCTCCAGCTTTGAAAAAACACCCATGCTCAACTGGATTTGCTAGATACGAATTTAATTTTTGGACAACAAATAACTAATATGGAGAATAAAACTATCAATAAAGGGATGTGGACTTTCCCTATGGCTGCACGTTTTGTGAACGAACACAGACTTCCTATGCCTGTAATCAATGAGGAGTTGTTCTTTTATCATATCCAAAGCTATGATAAGGTTTTTGGCACTATTGATAAGTGGAATGACCTTTGTGGGCTTGTGAACAAATACTATCACGGTATTCCCCAGGAGTTCGTTGAGGGTTTCAAGGATATTCGTGAGAATGTTATCAAGACAATTAAAGATGGAGAGGCATATCAGAAGTTCAATAACATGGATATGAACGTCTATGCTGTTGATAAGAACAAATACAAACAGAAGTCAAAGAACATCTACCATGAGGGTAATATTGGAAAGACCCTTATCTCAATCGATTTGCGTAAGGCTAATTTCCAGGCTATGAATTATGTTGATAAAAACATAATGCTTAATAGCGATACTTATGATGACTTTATTCGTAAATTCACCAATAATCAGTTGGTGATTGACAGTAAGTATTTCCGTCAGGTATTCTTCGGTCAATTGAACCCTGGTCGTGTATTCACTGTTGAGACCTATATGGTATATCAGGTGTTGGATTTCATGGCTAAGTATTTCCAGTTTCCTTATGAAATCAACTCAATTAATGCTGATGAGGTTACTATTGAGTTACAGGATAGGTATTACTATCTTTTGCGTGATTTCAGGGCAATAGCTAATTTTGCCACAGAGTGTAAGAACGCTACTGGTATTGATGTCCATTGCGAGATTTATACCCTTGATGGCTACAATTTCTATTCAAATGCCAGGAACCGCAAACACTTTACGTTCTATGCCCGTAACGAGCATAAAGAGCCGTTTGATGAGACTGTAATCAATACCAACCTTATGTGTGTCCAGGGACCATATTTCGCTTTGGTTTACAAACTTTACAACAATATGGAGCCAGAACCGTTGGATTACCATTTCACTAATGGCGATGTTGACTGTATTTTTAACGATACTTTTAGAATTGAGCAAATAACTAATTAATATGCTTGAATGGGTTGACAGAGACACCTTTAAATTAGAGGCGAAGTTAGGTATATACAATTACAATAACTTGGTCTCTATTGGTGTATATACATATAAAGATTAGAGTAAATCGAAACTGGTAATAAAAACGTGTACTGGAGAGAAGATTGTCTTATTTGAGTGCCCAAGTTATGATGAAGATAAAGTAAAAAAACTTGAAGAGCATTTTATTAACTTTTATAAATCCAGACCAGGCAATAATGAACCATATAAAGTTAAAATAAAATAGTTTATGTTAGAGTGGATTAATGAGGACTTTTTTTGGGTGCCTAACAAAACAGCAATATATAATATTAACAAAGTAGATAGGTTCTATGTCAAAGAAAACGAATATTTTGAGTCACCTTATTCTTTTACTTCAATAAAAAAATATTGGATAACTATAGACTTCAGTAACTGCACTGGTAATCATAACCTTATAGAAACTGATTCCAAAAAAGAGGCTCTGGATAAAATATTAAAATTCTTAAAAAATCGTCCGACAAGTAAAAAAAATGACGAAGAGCCTAGTAAAATCTTGATAGATTAGAAAATATTTTGTATATTATATAATAAATAAACATTATATAAAATGATTAGATATTATTTGGAATCTTGTTGCGGGTATGCAGAATACAAAGCAAAGCTTGACATTGAAAAAGTGAAAAGTGAGTATGACCACCGAATGAGTATGTTCAAAGAGTTTGGAAGCCCTCGTTATCCTGACTACATGTTCGAGATTTTGGTTAGTTTTGCGATTGATTACGGAAAAGAAAGAACAGACATAAGTCCTAATGCCTCTGATTATGACCCATATTTGACTGAAATTTATGTTTCACAGGAGGATATGGATGACTTAAAAGCTAATTTTCCTAATGCTGACTATAATGATATTAAAATTGAATAAAATATAAGACAACAATAGATTAATTTATGGAAAACAACTTAAACGAGAATCTAAAGGATAAACCCCCAATCAAACTGAAAAAGGGTTACAAGAAAAGCGAAGAACTGTTGAATTTCGCCAACGAAAAACTGGCTGAAATAGAGAAACGTATCGGTATGCAGTTAAGCGGGTTCAGTGAACTGTATGACAATATGTCAGAGGAAGACCAGAAAAAGTTTGTCGATTTGATGAAAGCTTCCGAAAAAGAACAGTACGACAATGCTCCGCGAACCAAACATCCGTGTACCAGAAAAAAGAAAAAGGCTCCACACGTAAAACACGGGAACCGCAAGAAAAAATAAAAACACTGAATTAAACTAATTAAATTTAAATTGAATATGGAAATAAAAGAATTTAATGAAATTTTAGAAAATAACAATGTAGTCATTGCTAAATTTTCTGCTACATGGTGCTCACCTTGCAAGACAATGGAACCCATCCTGGAAAGCGTAGCTGAGAAGTTGGAAGGCAAGGTTAAGGTTGTGGACATTGATGTTGACGACAGCCCAGAACTCTCCACCCAATACAGGGTCAAGAACATCCCGACAATAATCTATTTCAAGGACGGTAATGCCCAGGACAAAACCATCGGTGCAATGTCCGAGTCCAGCCTTGAAGAACATATCAATAACATTCTTTAAAACAAGGAGGAGATATGAATACATTAGGTTTAGTCGGTGCATTGGTATTTGCTGTTATTGCAATAGCTTTTCTCGCTAAAAGCACTAATACCGAGAAAAAAGAATCTGAATTTAATGATGATTTTGATGAATTGTAGTTATGGTAATAATGAGTGACGCTGAGGCAGTAGGCTGGAAATTGTCAGCTATTATAGCTGTAATAGCCCTTGCCGTAGTATTGTTCAAACCCAGTAAGGGGAATGATATTCCACTGGAATCGAAAATTGTACACGATACGGTTGTGGTTAATGACACGATTAACATAACTGACACAGTTACCATTTACAAAGCAAGCAAGCCTGATACTGTATATATAAACAATATAGATTAAAATAAGATGCCTGTAATTTACAAACACGGAAAAAACTGTTCATATCCAGCAGTGTGCCCAAATCCAAACTGCCAGTGTATGTTCGAATATACCAGTAAGGAAGTAAATTCTGACGGTTATGTCGAGTGCCCTGACTGTGGTACACTGTTTAAACACTTATCCAGATTCGCCACCGAAGATTTTCAATACACTAGGGATAAAGAAGCGGAAGCGGTTCAAATTGAGGAATGCTTAAATTCAATAGACTTCAATGAATTGTCAAGAAAACGTGCAGCAATTGCCAAGGAATTCAAAGCTGATGAGGAAAACTATGATATTTATTTGTATAAGAACACCTCAGAAGAATTAAGGCAAATAGCTGAAAATGAACTCAAAAACTGTTTCGACCATATGGAAACACATGGATATTTCGTTCATTATCGGAATGGTGACGTAGCATTAAGTTATGTAATTGAAGGTGTGTTTAATGTCAATACATATTATGATTTTAGACTCAAAGAATACTGGTGTACCTGTGACTTTGTGGTTGAATCTGGTTGTAGTTGTTGATTATTAAGTGAAATGTTTAAGAAGATATATATTGGCGGTAAGATAACTGGTTTGCCAATTGACGAATACCGCAAGAAATTCGAATTGGCTAAGAAACGTGTACAGAAAGAGTTTCCAAATGCCGAGGTCATAATCCCAACAGAACTTTGCCCAGATGATATGAGCTGGTCTGACAGTATGGAGATATGTATCGACACCCTGTGGAATTGTGACGCTGTTTGCTTTACACCTGACTGGAAAGATTCGCATGGTTCTCTGATTGAGAGGAAAATTGCGGAAAAACTTGGGTTATGTATAATGTATATAACCCCAAATAATCATATAATAAATAAATAATATGAGATTTTTAGGAACTATTGTAATCACCGACCCTTGCTATATCAAGGAAAGCGCTTCTCCAATGAGCAGAGACACCATTTACGGTGACTGGTCATGTATGGTATACCCAGGAAATATGAAAGAAAACAAAAAATACGAAGAATGGGATGAATATTACACCAATTTCTTTCATGAGTATAATTTCACAAAAAAATCTGATGATGAAAAAAAAGCCCTAAGTGAAGATTTCAGGAAATTCAAAGAGGAATGGAAAAAAAACATTCTGGGAGAATTCTGTGCCGACAGCGGTCAAGTTGCAATATTTGAATGGGATAAACTGAATTCTGATGAACAGAGATGGGTGCTAGACCATCCGTGGTGCGCTACTATTATTAAGGATTTCTTTGGCGATGTTGAATTTAATGTCATCGATGACTCGCTGTATGTAATAGGTACCAGTCAAAACCATACAAATGACTTTTTCTCAACACAATCAGGTTATTAATATGATAGACAATAGTAAAGAATACATTTTATGCGCTGCTTATAAACGTGTAAAGCCACGCAAGTGCAAACCTTATCACCCAGGCACCAATGAGATATGTGAACTGGAAATAGGATATCGACACCACGATATATTACAGCGTTTTAATTATAGACATAATTGGCTTGCAGAACCTGTTTATAATTTACTTTATAAACTGAAATTACATAAACTTGCAGCCAAATGGTTTACATTGTTCGATGTGGTTGACCCATTAACCGCTGGCTTTTATACTTCAAAAGGTAGATGGGTTAACCGTTATGAGGGTATGAAAATCGCCTTTGAAGCTGGTCAGGTTCCAGAAGAAAAAGTGTATATTGTAGATTTAACTGATTTCGATAAAAAAGTGTTCGGTATAGACAGTGACGATAAAGACTATTGGCGTAAACGCGCTGGTGGAGTATATGCTCCATTATTTTCAGAGGATTTATATTAAAAATTAATGCTATATGGTAAATTCAAAAATTCTTGAAATTTTTTGTGACCCGAATCGCGGTTCATGGAAGGAACCTTTTATCAACGGTGGTAATGACTATGTGGTTGCCAGCGATACACACATAATGGTATTTTTGAAAAAAGAATGTGTTGAAAGTGACAGCCCTTTGGTCAAACGGGAAAAGGATTACGTTAGATATATCGAAAATGACGACAGAATACCGCAACAGGACATAACAATTAAATATGACAATATAATAAAGGCACTTAAATGTTTACACCTTGACGAAAACAAGGAACATGATTGTAGTGAATGTGACGGAAATGGTACGGTTGACTATGAATACCGCACCAATGACGGAGAATATCATGTTATGGAAGGCGACTGCCCTGTATGTGACGGCACTGGCATCGACCCTAATTATGTCAACCTTGTTTTAAACTGTCCCCCTAACCTTGTCAACGGATGGTACAACAAACAGGAAACATCGATATCCATCGATTACATTGACTTAGCCCCGCAGTATATTGCGAAACTCGCTAAATTGATGTACGAGTGCGGTGTGTCAGAATGCAAACTATATAAGGGCGACCACAAACACGCTTGCTGTTTTCAACTTACCGAAGACATCCGAGTTGCCATAATGCCGTTATTCCACACCGATTTTCTAAATAATACCGTTAAAATAGAATACGAAGAAAATGAAACTGATTGACAATAAAGTAGAGGAATATATACAACAACCTGGCATCGACGGACTATATAAAGCAATTGCCGATGCCGCCCGAATCTGTTACCAAACAGATGAAAATAAAATGAAGAAATCACCAAAGGAGTTTGTTGAACAAGTGCTACTGAAAAACGGACATACCCGTCCTTTGGAGTTCGGCACAGTCTATCTCAAAATCCCTTCTATGGCTTACGAGGAGCCACGTATGTTTGACAGCCGACGGTTTGGTAGATATGAGAAATATTGGGGAAAACCATTGTGGACACATAGAAACGGGTTGAATCAGGATGGTAATTGGTACATCACAACCAACATGCGTGTGATTATGCAGGGTAGTTATGCCACTGACAAAGAAGCCTGGGAACATGGATATGACAAGAATTGGTTAAAAGATGTATATGATTTCTGGTGTGAACCAACTGAATATCATGATAAAAGACGTACATTTACCATGTGGATGAGCCGTGGATGTACTGACGATAACCGTACACATATCACTATGTCGTCAATATGTGAATCTACACGTTTCTGTAACTATGGTAAAGATAAGTTCGATAATCAGTTGACTTTCATTAAACCGTATTGGATACGTGAAGAAACCATAAATGCTTGGATTAAAGGAAACGATGATTATTTCCTTAAGGATGAATGCAGCGACGATGAATGGGATAAACGTGCTGTTGAAATGGAGTTTCTTCAACGTATGGAAGATGAGGAAGCTGACTATTTAATGATGGCTAGTGAAGGTCTTCAGGCTCAACAATTAAAACGTCTGTTCCCGCTTGGGGTGAAAGCAGAACTTAGATTGTGTGGGTTTGACGATGCATGGCAGAACTTCTTCTGGCGCAGACTCGATTCACACGCCGACCCAGAATGTGAGATTGTAGCCAACAAAATCAAGGAAATGTATTAATCACTTATCTCCTCTATACTCAGTACTTTGCCAGTTAGTTCATTGTTTGTCAATTCAGATAGCAATGCTGCTAATTGGCATTTCTTTTTCTGTTGCTCAGTACATTTGTTCAGGGCGTGGCAACCGTCGCAGGAACTGGAGCCTTCACGTACAGTAATAAGAAATTTTTGGTCTTTTTTCACTGTCTTCACTTCCATTTGTTTCCATTCATCGCTGGTTGTGATGAAATGGTACAGGTCAGTGTTCGGTTCCGTGGTCGAGATGTTGTTGTTTCTGTCAACGTAGTAGATAATCCACGGGTCGTTGAATTTGTATTCAATCGGGTTGTGTACACCCAGTTTCTTGAATAACTTGGCTATCTGGTCACTTTGCCCAATAACGCCATGTGTGTATACCTTAGGAGGGTTTTTAACCATTCAAAAAAATTTATGATATTATAATATTATAAATAGATTTATTCCAAAAATTTTGTATATTAACAATAGGATAAATAAAATTTTTAAGTTTTTCATGGAAAAAACGACATTAATTTGGTTATAGGGGTATGGAAAAAAACATGCGAGATTACATTATCGAAGAGCTTGAAGCATACAACAAGCTCGTTAACGTGTTTGATGAGGACACGTTCGCCAATGCTGTCCTGAAGTCGTTCAAGGACTGCAAGTCGTACAAACACTATGTTGCCCTGATTCCGTCGGATATTGACGAATACTACACTCAGGAGGAACATACCCATTTCTCTAAATATGGGTATTACCAGCAGACAATGGAGAACCGCTATGACAACAGGTTTTTCATTCCTAATGCCAATATGAAGACTGCTGTCGATATTATCTACAATGAGGGTATGGTTATTGACAATGTTGAGAGCCAAAACCTGCCAGTGCCAATATTCGTGGTTACATTGCGTGGAGTCAACGAAAGCAACTTCAATATTGATTTCGGGACACAGTACAATGTAAAGTCAACACTAAGCCAAAACAAATAAATTTAATTTGATATGAAATTATTTGACAAGATTAAGGAATTCTTTTCAACACCAACATCAACTTTCTGTATATGGTTCGACGACATTGACTCGTTTATGGACTACATAAGGGAAAACCCCCAATACAGCCAGCGTTACCTGTATTACTACAAGGGAACCATGAAGCAGCTTGTGGGGATAATCTCGAATGAAGGTGAGAAATACATTCCAGATATGAGCCTGGAGTTCATTGACAACTGCCAGGTAAAAGACAATAACCTGACTTTCGAGGATGCCCTGTTCTTTTCTGACATTATGTCATTTGTTGCTGAAATGCACAGTGAACTGGATTTGTCCAAACCACACAAATGGATATTCAAGTCGGACAATAGTGGCACACACACGCTCAAGAAGGCGGTTATAGCGAATAACGACATTTATCTATGCAATGACTGATATGGCAGCAATTCATCCAAATGTTTGGTTCAATAATAGTAATATGGTTAATTATTTGAATAGTCATTATGTATGGGGTTCTTGATGATTTGGTAAAAATGATGGATGTCAGAACAAATGCTGACACTTCATTGTCGAAACAGTATGAACAACTAGTGAAGAATTATGACGATTTATTGCAAAAATACAGTATATTGCAGGATAAGCACATAAAGCTTCAGGATGCGTACATAAAACTGGCCAATTACGTAGTTGGTGATGAAGAAGTAATTAATAAAATCAAAATAGATTAGAATTATGATGGTTCAAACAATCAAAAACACAAAAGGTACAAGTAAATCCAAAAACAGTCTGCATTCCGAATATGCTCACAAACTTAACGAATACAAGAGCAGAATCACCAAAATTCAGGCTGCAATAACATTCGAGAAGATATTCATCAGCTATTACAAAAGAAATGGCAACAACGCCGACCTGATGGGTATTCTGTACAACCGTCTGGGAGTTCTCAGGAACGAGAACAACTCCCTTTCGGAAGAAATTAGGAAAATCAGAAGCCAAATTAAGGGTCACCAGAGAAGTAAGGCTGTCAGTTCAAAATACCAGCAACGTATGTATTCAATGGTTTTAAGACAACTTAACCCAATGCAGAAAGGTATACAATCGCTTCATTCCGTTGTTGAATACGGTGAAATGATGAAGACAGATGTCGAAGACTCTGTAAAAACAGCCTACAATGTCTGGGCTGACAGAGACAAGACTATGATTGTGCTTGACGGTGGAACCTCAGTAGACTTGGTTGAGGCAATCTTCAAGCTTAAAGAACTTGGTGTGCCTCATACCACATTCCATGAACCAGATTTGTATGGTTGCCTTACCAGTATGTGCTTTGTTGCTGACGAGCGTGTATGGGATACAAAGAACTACCCGTCATATGAGCAATATGTCGAATCATGGCTAACCCCAAGTTTCAAAGACGGTGAATCACACGTAATGTGCGATATCTATATCCCAACACCAACCAAAGAAGAATGGATTGATAACGTATTCAAAGGTGAAGACCCAACCAAAATTATGGAACTCAGGAACTTAATTTTTTCTAAAAAATTATCCATGTAATTGCGGAAAAAATACCATTAATTTGGTTATATAATAGATTAAATGAAATAATAGATGAAGAAATACGATTTTGATAGAATTGACAAAGAGGGTCTAACCCTATATCGTTATTACCGTGGTTCCCAAACTTACGGTACCTCCACTCCACTATCCGACTGGGATGAGGGTGGTGTTTATCTTGAACCTATTAATCAAGTGCTTGGTCTCGGTCTTGATTTCCAGGATGAAATTGCTGATGATAAACATGATAAAGTGTGGTATTCTCTTAAGAAATACTTCACACTACTTCTTTCAAGCAATCCTAACATCCTTGAATCTCTTTTCATTGATGACAAGTTTGTTATCTATGAGCATCCAATCATCACTGAGATTAAGAAACATCGCCAGGAGTTTGTAACCAAACAGTGTTTTAACTCGTTTATTGGTTATGCTATTGCCCAGATTAAACGTGCCCGTGGTTATAACAAGATGTGCGTTCAGCCTATCACTGAGCGTAAGGAGCCTCTTGATTTCTGTTTCACCCCTTATAAACAGGGTAGTGCTTGTATGAGAGAGTGGCTTGCTGCTCGTGGTCTTGAACAGAAGTATTGTGGTCTTGTGTCACTTAACAACATGCCTGATGTTTTCGGTGTGTACTATGATTTTGGTGCCCATAACCATAACAAATATGGTGGTGACTTCGAAAGTTTTAAAAACGATAAATCTTATTATCGGTTTGTTGACCAGTATTTCTTCACTGGTGCAAGAGCTCATGAAATCGACATTACAGATGAGCTTGTAAAAGAAAAGTTTTTTGACGTTTACCAAAAACCAATCGGTTATCGTGGTATCGTAAAAGATTACGGTATTAAGATTCCTGTAGATGACGTAAAAAACCATAAAGAAATCACTATAGATAGCAAAGGAGATTACTACTTCTATGACGAAGATACCAAGGTTCTAACTAGTGCAAAAATCATAGAAGAGGATGGTATTAAGTATGTTGTCAACGACATCAACAAGAGTGATACCGTGCGTTGCTCTTCAATTCCGAAGAATGAGAACCCAATCTGTATTATGACTTATAATAAGGATGGTTTTACTCAGCACTGCAACAAGTATCACCAGTACCAGGAGTGGGTTGAGAAACGTAGTCAGGTTCGTTATGAGAGCAATCTTGGTCATAACTATGACAGCAAGAATGTGATGCATTGCTTCCGTCTTCTTAACATGGGTCTTGAAATTGCCAAGACTGGTAAGGTTCAGATTGACCGTACTGGAATTGACGCTGACTTCCTGCTTGATATTCGTAACCATAAATATGAGTATGAGTATCTTATTAAGGAACTTGAAAATAAGAAAGAAGAGCTTGATGAGGCTGTTGCCAACTCAACACTTCCTGAGGCTATCAATATTGAGCGTGTAAATCAGATGCTTCTTGATATCCGATACACTAATCAACTTTATAAAGATGTGGATAATAATCCTTATCTTAAGGCATTGGTTGAACAATATTATGAAATAAAAAAATAACATCTATGGGAGAATTTAATGAAGTTTATGTCATCCTCTATAAGGATAACGATGGTACAATTAAGCCTGTTATGAATGATGAAGGTGGTATGCGTTTATTCATGACTTTTACAAAGGCTTATAATGTTTCGACTGAGTTGAGTGAGAAAACTGGTACTACCTATTATCCACACTCAATCCAAATAGATAGAGTTCTTTTTGAATAGCAAAATAAAAGTCATATTAAAATTGTTTGAGTAATGATTGACGGTAAAGATTATTTCAACGAGAATGCTTCACCAAAAAACGAGGATAATTGTCCAATGTTTTGGCGTAAGTTTAAACTTTGGCTGCAAGCTAAATTCAAAGCCGAAGAGAGTGTTGTCCCTGCCAGTATTGCATATTGCCGAGCAACATACGGTGCCAATACTACAGTATCCGACATCATCAAGATTCATCAACACAAAATCAATCGTCTCATAACCGAAAAGACCGCAATGAGAAGTAATGGTGATACTTTCACCGACTATCGTTGTGTGTATTCATTCCCAAGAGACATTGAACCCTATATCGGCGACATCCTTAAAGTATTCGTTGATAAAGGATATAAGGTAATCAACCTGTCAGCCAAGATTGATGAAATTCAAGATGAGCATGTTTATCTAATCAGCTGGTATAGAGAATATTTGTAATAATTTAATAAATTTGTGGAAAAAAACATATAAATTTGGTTATAATGAAAATTACAAAAGAGTATCTTGAAACAATAGAATGGCTTGAATATTGTCCAGCAGGTGAATACCGTATGAGAACAGTTTTGAACAAACCTGACTTTACGGAATTTGAGTCAAAAGATGGATTATTCACAATTTGCAATGTAGCTAACTTAAGTGCTGATGCATGGCACATTCATCTTGACAACAGTGACTTTGATACCCTGGTCAGCTTTGATGTAGAGACTGTGGAGGAGGCCAACACGATTTTAAACATTTATAACAAATATACGTCGAATCAATTTATATTATAACAAATGGAAAATAACAACGGCACCATTGACAACGCTCCTGTCAGCCTTAAACGCAGCGTTGACTATGAAACTTTCATCGCTACAATGAGTGATGATGATAAGAAAACTTATTTGGAAATCGCAGAGTCTATCGATATCAACGACAAGACTACGCTTCAAGTCTATGGCAGTGAAATCAACTCAACGATTTCACAGTCCAGCGAGGGTGTGCTTTCATCTGCACGGTCAAAGAACAGCGATGAAATCATTGCCTGTGTCAACGATACGCTGGCTCAGCTTAATATGATTGACATCAGTGACCTTGACCCGAACAACAAGTTCAAGGCGTTCCTTCGTTCCGTACCCGTTCTGCGTACACTTGTCAAGAGTGTTGACAAGGTTCTTATCCAGTCCGACACAATCCAGGACAATGTTTCCAAGATTTGTGCCAAGATGGATGCAGCCAAGATTACCGCAAAGAAGGACAACAGCACACTTGAATCCATGTTCCGCAACAACGATGTCAGCATTGACCGTTTGAAAGAGCTTATCGTTGGTCTTAAACTTAAGCTGAAAGAATATCAGGAAACCCTCAAGGAAATGCAGGGCAACCCTGAGCACAGCCAGTGGGATGTCCAGAATATGCAGAACTGGGTCAACTCAATCGCCAAGAAGATTGCTGACCTTGAAGTCACTGAGCATATCCTTTCCAACAACCAGTTCCATATCATGGCTGCACAGGCAAACAACGATGCCATCATTGACAAGTGTGAGAACATCATCAACCAGGTTATGCCTCTGTGGAAGAACGAGCTTTCACTTGCCATTATGATTAACAAGCAGAAGAGCGCCATCGACGCAACCAAGATGATTTCAAGCGCCACCAACCGAATGATGAAGGCTACCGCTAAGAACGTCCGCTATAATTCGGAGGAAACCGCCCGCGCAAGTGAGCAGACAATCGTTGAGCTTGAAACCCTTAAGGACGTGAACAAGCAGTTCATTGAAATGCTTAAAGAGGTTCGCAAAATTCACGATGCTGGCGAGAAGAACCGCGAGACAATGGAACGCGCCCTGGTTGATATCTACAACCAGACTTCAAAGGAACTTAAAATGATTGAGTCCAAGTAATGAGTGGCGACGAATATTATACACAAAGTAACTTCTATAAAGCTATTAACAGGTTAACTTATAGTAATGTGGAACCAGATAATAATGACCATATTAAAGTTAGACGTGTTGCTGAGGCATATGTAGATGATTGTGAGACTGACGAGGATGACGGTTTTTTTAAACAAATTATTAAATGGTCTAAGAAAAAGAATAAGAAAAAGGATATGTCACAGTCACCCATTCCTATACCAGTTGAAGAACGTGTGATAGTAAAAGCCAACAAGAACACTTACCAAGCTAAGTACATAGCTAAACACAGAGCCAAGAACAAAATCAAGACCAAATTCAAGATTGGCAGATATTACTATCAGCGTATTAAACCAAAAGACGGTTCGGCTAATATTGTTATCAAGTACCAGTGTATCAAGACCGTGTATTCCATCAAGGACATTGAAATGAACGTGGTCATTATGAAGCAGATTACGCCGTACAATTCCAAAAGGTTCACGCTGGACAGGAATGAGTGTAAGAAATTCCATATCAAATTTGAACCAGGGCTTGAAGTATGGCCAATGGACATAAACTGGATTCCTGAGAAAAAAAACTAACGGTTTTTGTGGAAAAAACGTGTCGAATTTGGTTATAAGGTAAACAAACAAATTATGCCAGCACAGAAAATTAAGTATCGGGACTGTATCTATGAGTATAGTCATGGAAAAGACAACACTTTGGTGTACATTATACAGCCAGAGCACCACTATTCCGACTGGGTTGAAGATGGCGGTATCTTGATTATCAGATACGAGCCCAACCAGGATGAGAACCATGCGTATTACGTACTGCACCAGTTGACCATCAGCGAGGGCAGTGGATACATCAACCACGAGAATCTTCATGAATATTGCCAGCATGGTGGCAACCGCTATGCTGAAGTTGTCGAATCTAATAAATAAAGCATAATGGATAGAAATTTCTGTATTAAAGAGTTCCGTAACTTTTCTTGGAACCTTAACGCCAAGTACAAACATTTCAATGAATTGTATCGTAAGAAACTCATTGAGTTTCATCAGGACGAATTGTTGGAAAAAGCCTACAAGGAGTATATTAAGCGTAAGCCCAATCCTTACAGCGATACCACCAAGACTGTGGAAGCCAAACTGTACGGTATCAAGCAGCGTATGAAGTTCATCCAGGATGAGCTCAGCATGTACAAACGCGAAATGATGATGTGGCGTGAAATCAGCATGAAAGTTGAACGTGCTTACAATTATATCATCAACAATCTTAGAGAGAAAATCGAAGGATTTGGTCTGTACACTTCATACAACCGTTTCAATGGTGACGATATTACAGTTCATGTGGTTATCACTGGATATAGCAATTCTCACTATAAACATACGGTATTGATTAACATCGTTAATGAAGACCTTGGCGAATTGGCTAAATACCAACATTGTTTCTAAAAAAATGAAAAAATCTTTTTGCAAATAACAAAAATTTTGTATATTTGAATTATGATGAAAAATTTTATTCTGCTACATGAGATAGACACCAACAGAGCGATTGGCATAAACGTCAACGAAATTGTGTGTTTTGTATTAGATACAAACCCCAAAAGCAGCACCATTTACATTAAAGGTGATGAAGACACCATAATCCGTGTGAATGAAAAACCTGCGGACATAATCAAGAAGATTGGGGATAATCGCAAGTTTGTGCTAGTTCATACACAAAGGTCAAACAGTGAACTTGGAATTCCACAGGATATCATTAAGACTTTGTGTCGCTCAAAAGACGATGTTATGACATTAGTGTCAATCACAGACCTGAATTTTGCCGATTTTGAGGTAAACGAGACTGTAACATCTATTGTCGAAATGCTGAACAGCTAACAGTATTATAAAAAAAAGTTGAAATTAGTTCTTTGAAATATTTTGTATTAGTGTCAGTGTCCTATAACCCTAAAGGTTAGAAACTGCAACGAGTTATTAAACGATAGAAGAGAATCATCCTATCTCATTATTAAGAGGTGTGGATAGGATGAACAGGGTTTGTCCAAGATTCTATGAATGATGACCTATTTGAACAATGAAATCGTCTTAATGTAATTACTTAGGTAAAATTATGAAAGGTAGAGACGAACTGAATCGGAAAACAAACCTTGGCATATCGCAAGACCGAGTTGCATTAGTATGATAGGAAACTGTATTTAGGAAACATTTACAAGTGAAAGCCGTAAGCGGAGTATGAAGGATTGCACTAATGGTGAATGGAAGCTAGTAAACACCATCATACCCCTGGTAAGCCCAGAAACGTCCCTATGGTTATTAATATCCAACAATTTGCCCAGTAGGAGGATGTATCACTATAATACAAAGCTTCAGAATGACTGGCTGTAAAAGGTCATTTATGCTACCTGGACTAAATACTTGAGGTAACACGAAAACAACGTACCGCTATAAGAAAGGTATTTAGAAAACGGAAAAATTACGTTAGATGCTAGCCCATGGCATTGCATATGGTTAACGAAAAGCTCTTTGTTGTGATGTATAAAGCTTGAACGTGGAAAGGAACTTGACGGAATTGAGAACATATGAAACTCACGGAACTAACCTGTTTATTTGCCAACTAATATGAGCTAAACTGACACTAAACAAATTATTATATATCTGGGTGTATAATCTTAATAAGGGTAAAGATGCCGAGGGTCACTTATTACCAAAACCCAATCTTAAAATACCGCAAGGGCGAGTTATGGGTTCGAATCCCATTGCATCCACTAAAAAAATGAAAAATTTTTTTAATTATCCAAAAAAAAATTGTATATTTGAAATAAATAAATGCAAAAAATTAATTAAATAACTTAAAAAAAGCTAGAAGTATGATTAGAACAATCACAATTGACGGTTTCCTTGGAACCGCACCTGAAGTGAAGACCACTTCAAACGGACGTGAATTTACCACGTTCAGAGTAGCAAACCGCGCCTATGGCGATGCAGAAAACGTAACCTACTGGTTCAGTGTTACAGTTTGGGAAGCTGGTTTGCAGAAATTCTGCCAATCCCTGAAAAAGGGTAGCGCTGTCATCATCACTGGTGACTACAATGACCGCACTTACAAGAGTAATGTAACTGGAACCGATGAGATTGGTCGCGACATCCGCGCAACCGCCATCCACTTCCCAACTGTCGGTCGTCGTGAGGACGATGCACAGGCTGGTCAAAATGCACCCGCCCAAGAAGCACCTGCTGCCATCAATCAGGCAAGCGCTGCTCCTGCAAAGAAAACCAAAGCGAAGGATTCAGCAGCCCCTGCTCCTGAGCCCAACGGCGACGATGACCTGCCATTCTAAGAGGTTGAAAAAATGGGTGGGTGAAAACCCACCCTTTAAAAAAATCTGAGAATTTCATGGAAAATCGACACTAAACTTGGTTATAGAATAAATTAGTTAAAAACAAGATAAAAAAATACATATGGAGATTAATTTCAATAGCATGACAAATGCCGTCAAGAATCAGCAGAATAGTGAGCTTTCCGAGCTTTTCAATTATAAGCTCACTGAGAACGGTGACATCACCCACAAGAGCACTGGTAACCATTTGGTTGACTTGATTTTCCAGGCTGAATATTTTCAGAAGCACCTTAACGAGGTGAAAATCGGAAACAGTGACCTTGAGAAGTTGTTCTCGATGTTCGTGCGTGACCCACGTCACGGCATGAAGTACCGTGACCTTGGTCGTGTGCTTATGCGCCAGAGTGGTGTATCACCTCAGGCGGTCGCTTTCGCTGGTCGTTTCGATGACCTTTGGGAGAGCCCAGTAAATGCGGATTTCAAGCACGAGTGGGTTTCCTATCTGTTCGAGCAGTGCCGTGCTGGTAACGAGCTTGCCAAGAAGTGGATGCCTCACTATGTAGCCACAAAGGACAATGGTAAGGTTGCTAAGAGTACCATTATGGCTAGCCATATGCGCCAGTTGCTTGGTATGAACAAGCAGCAGTACACCAAGTTCGTCAAGTGCCCTACTGTTGAGAGCAAGCTTTCACAGGGTCAGTTGGATGAGATTGAGTTCGACAAAATTCCTAGCCTCGCTCTTTTGAAGTATTGGGCTCGTTTTGCTGGTACCAGCAAGAAGAATCCTAAGACCGATATGGCTGAGCGTTTTAACGCTTACCTTGAGTCTGTAAAGAAGGGTGAAAAGAAGATGAACTTCTCTACTGCCACCGTGTACGATATTTATCGTAACTGCAGCACTATCGACGCTGACTTGGCATTCGCTCAGATTGAAAAAATTAGCGGTAACTGGATTCCTATTGTGGATACCTCAAGCTCAATGTTCAATAATGACGCTATGGGTAAGGCTCTTTCAATCGGTCATTACCTTGGTAAGTGCAGCACATATTGTCCTAACCAGGTAATCACCTTCAGCTCACATCCTCAGTTGATTGAGCTTGGAGTAACCAAGCCTCACGTGGAGTATAGCTATAATCGTAGCAAGATTCCTCAGGATAACGGACACCAGTACAACAAGGAGATTCTTTCCATGTACACTGGCGATTGCACCAACACCAACTTTGCTGCTGTAATGAATCTGCTTCGCGGTCTTAAGACCGAGTTCCCTGAGTACCTTATTGTCCTCTCTGACATGGAGTTCGACTGGGGTGGTAATGATGCCAACCGTCGTACTATGAATGAGTGGCGTAGAAACGGTATCAAGACCAAGTTGGTCTGGTGGAACTTCAACGCTCGTAACACCACTTCGCCTCAGTCTATCCAGACCGATGCCAATGGTAACATCTTCATCAGTGGTTACGACCCAACCATGCTTAAGTTCCTGTCTTGCAATTTCGATGCTGAGCAGTTCATTTCAAAGCTGCTTACTGAATATGCAAAGTTTGTCCCTGACAACATGGAACTCTAATAACAATATTAACTTAAAATAGATTAAAATGAAAAATAAGAATTCAGGAATCAGCGTGAATATCCAGGATACAAAATACCGTATTGAAGGTACCACAACTTATTGTGATATGACTGTCAAGGTTAACCTGAACAATTTTGAGGAGAAATACTTTATCTTCACACAGCCTTTCATTAAAAAGGTTCTCAGTGAACACCTGCCTGTTGTGAAGTCCATCATCAACTACAGCTATTCTGATACCGAGCCTGTTGTCGCCAAGTACTACATCACACCTGGTGGTAATGCCAAGGTTCTGAAATTTAACCGATACTATTACAAGAAAGTGTGTGGATTCAGCAATGATGAACTTGTGAAAGTCGGTGACATCATCCCTGTTAAACAAATGATGACCGCTTACAACGAAAGTGTTGAATACGACTATTGCGAGACTTTCAAGGTAACTGGTAAAGCTGTATGTTTGTCGGAAGACGTATTCGATGAAAAAATTGGACGTGCAATTTCGTCCTGGAAAGCTACATCGAAAGCTGTCAACCGTTTGACTAAACTCTATAGTGTTCTCATGGCACGTACCGAGACAATGAACAATTCCCTTAAACAGGAATACCTGGATATGCTCCAGTTGGTGGCTAACGCCAATAGAGTTTTGGAATCCAATAAGGAACGCTACTAAAATGAAATAGGAATTTACTGACTTCATTTGTTAAATTTCACATATTTCCCCCGAAAAATAGGTTTGTTTTTCGGGTTTTTCTGTATATACACTTTCTATTTATCTATGTAGAATAATTAATTAAACCAATCCAATTATGAAAAAGATTGTATTTTTAATTGTACTGACACTGCTGGGGTCAGTGTGCATCGCCCAAAAAAATGGCGGTTCCCGTCCATCATCACCAACAAGGTCTTCGGTGTCATCATCAAGACCGTCATCAAACAGAGGTGGATATAGCCCATCTTCAAGAAGCAGAACCACCACATATTCCACTCCAAGAACCTCAAATCGGAACGTGGTCGTAAATAGCCGTTCTGAGACACGTTCTCATCATGGGACAACAAATCCTGCCAGACCAGTTAGAAACACGCCCAGAAGCCAAAATAATGGCTCATACAGCCGTCCTAACCGCCAAAGTGTGGTACAACCTCCGAAATCACATGCACCTCATCATGTAAATCACCCACATCATCCACCTCACGGGATGCACCCAGCTCCCCCTATGCATCACCCAATACACCATCACAGACCAATACATATGCATCATCACGTATGCTATAACTGGATGGTTCATGATATGTACTGGTACGGTTACTGGAGATATGTCAGGACTTACCCGTTCAATGATGTGGTTGTGTATGTGAACAGCAATTACCCATCAACAACGGTCATTGCCGTGGTTTCGGATGAGAATTATGTTTACACCATTTACAGGGATGAAATTTCAAATACAACATATTTCACCATTACTGACCAGACAGACAATGTGTTGGTCAAGACACAGGTAAACAGGAAATACTGCAGGATGATGACAGATGACCACGGTATATGGTTACTGAGGAAAAACGACAGGAACCCGATGTACTTCATATACCAGGACGGAAACCTCTACCAATATGAGGAAGACTAATTTTAAATTGAATTAAAATAAAAAAAGCACTCTGGATTTCAGGGTGCTTTTTCTTTTCTTACTTATGCAGTGCCAGCCTAACTCTGTCGGTATAGTCTGGGACGCTTATCTTGTCGTATGTACCGTCCTCTTTCAGCCATATAAGCTTCCTGTCAACAATCTCATATCCAAGCTGCATCAGACAAAGCGAATAACAGGACAGTTGAAGAATGTAATAGGAATAGTCCTCGTCATACAATTCGTCAAAAGGTTCCAGAGCCATCTTGCCGAAATTCCTTGAATAGTCCTTGTACAGTGATTTGTTGGTCTTGTAGTCGTAGAGCAACAGTTTCCAGTTTCCGTCAACAGCCTTGTACGTGAACAGCATATCAAATGTGCCAGCGTAAGGTATTATGTCATCGAATTCTGGATTGATACCCATATAGACCTGTGCCTCTGGCATAACAGGGTAAATGCTGTCACGGATAAACAAGTCCTCGAAGAACTGTAGCACCGCTTCCTGTTTGGATGAATAAGGGATAAGATAACCCTTTTCATACTGTGGCATAACAATAGGTGAAATCTTCTCAGGATGTCCCATAAAGAAGTGCATATACGATTCACCGTACAAATGGGTTGATGTTCCGTTATTTGTAGCCTTAACGTTGTTCTCTTCCCACATACGCAATACAGTTTCCCTGTCCATATCGTGTTTAAGAGCATAAGCCTCAGCCTTTTCCTCAGTATTGAATTCTGGTTTGAATTGGTGTGTCATAGCTGACACACTAGGGAGTTCAACAACAGTTCCGTCATCGTTGTGGACATAGTATTTATGCGGACCTTCCTGAAATTCCAGACGTTTGAACGAGTTCAGGATGTTATCCCTTATCGCCTTGACCTCTGGTGGTTCCATGTGGTTTCTTTTTTCAATGTCTTTTATGTTCAGCATTTCATTTTGTTTACATCATTAATTATTTCCTCAATGGTCTTGTTCCATTCGTCAGCGGTTTTCACTTCAATGTTTGGCACTCTTCCTTCAAATGGCTGAATGTTTATAGTTATGTTGTCATCGATTATCGTTTCATGAAATTTCATTCCAACATAAATATTGAAACGACTGACATCCAACGTTATTGTATCATCGTCATTGATAGTTATATCGTTTATCTTAATAAGGTTGTTTCCAGGCATTTCCAGCATTCCTTCTATACTCACAATATCACCAACTTTAATGTTTCCAATACCTAATTCTTCCAGTCTTTGAGCAACTTTTAATTTATTTAACTCACCCTCTTTGGATTTGATTTCTTGTGTTTTTTGCTTAATGGCATTTTCCAATTCAGCAATTCTTGCATCCTGTTCTTCTTTATTCATAATCTATATTATGTTTTTTTAATATTATTTTCAATTCATCGTTTTCCAAATTCACTTTGGACAACTCCTCGTCATACCAGAACATCTGTTTTTCCTGTGCCTTTATGGTCTTTTTCAATTCCGATATGTCACTTTCCTTGTAGAGGTCTCTATAATTATTGAGATTATAGTATAATTTAGTCATCAGATTATGTTTTTCATAATCGAATTTAGTGTTATGCTGTTTTGGTGCCTGTTTCACTATTTTAATATATCCTGGATTGACATATACCAGTCCAGCATAGTCAGGTACTTCATCAACTTTAATCAAGCCATCTGGCACAGCATAATAGAAATAATTGGGTCTGTCAGTGTCACGCAATATACCAGCAACATTACCCTCAATAATCAGATGTTTGTTCCTTTTCTTTGAATCATTCAAGAAATCCTGTTTCGATATCTTAATTTCACATTCATACACAATATCTGACCTGGTGATGGCAAGATAGTCACTTTCCCATTGGTACACAAACAGGTTAAAAAGGTCATATTTCTTGGTCGATTCCGCCAAGAAATACTTCCTTAATACCTGCTGTATCTTATATTCAGTCCAATCAGTTGTTCTCTTTGTTCCCATTCAGATATTTAAAAAACGCTTTTCCTCTTTGACTCATACTGTCACCATAATTACCGTAACCACCATAGTATTTGTTGAGGTGCTGTATGTATTTCTCCCTTGACGGTTTCTTTGAACCAAAACATTCATAATCCCATAGTACTCGGTCAATTATACAGGATTCCCAGTTCGTGTACTTACCATAACCCTTGTAGTCAGTATTCTTAATTTGGGTGGTTAATCTACTATTAGTTTTCTTCATACCAACCATATTGTTGGCATTCAATGCCACGTCAGACTTTCCGAAACCACTTTCAATTTCTATTGATGCCATAATAATGTCGGGATACCAGGCTTCAAGACTAATAAGCAGTGATGCAGCACTGTCCTTTGTAATCTTTGTCGTCTCGCGATGAGGTGTAATGGCGTATTCGCCAGCCTTCATCAGTAACTGTTCTGTCTTGTTAATGACTTCAAGTGAATCAATATACATGTTAAGTGAATCCATACGGAACTCATAGCCTGATACTGTCATTTTGTGTTGGTCGGTAAATACAATATTAAAGTATAATGAACCCACTAACATACTGAATATTAAAAGTGTAATCCATGTAGCTCCTTTGGCAAACGTCTTGATTTCACCCCACAGCCATTTTGAAAACTTTACAGTGTTTTTCCAGATGAATTTGGAGATAATGACAATCCACTTCCACATGAAGCTTGCTGTACTTCCAAGAACGGTTTTCCATTCAGCTAAAAGCTCTTTCATTTCAATGTCTTTCATAATCAATTAATTTTAAAATTTACATTGCTATAACCAAATATTGCATAGTTTTTCCATGAATAATATACAAAAAAATTGTTAAATAAATAAAAAAAGTCCCATAAATCAGGGACTTTTAACTTTTATTTTCCAATTCTGATGTCCGTATAACGTGGTTCTGGAGCAATTTGTCACAGAAATATGAACTGTTCGGTCCATTTAATGTATACGAATTTGTTGCATTGCCGTGCTTGAATATCTGGAACAGCGTACTGTTCAATATCAATGACGATATTCGGAATATTCTGTCAGACTGGTAGAACAGTTTGTTGATTGTATATGACAAATCTACCTGGTTATTCCTGTCAACATTGCAGCCGTTGTACGACCACAAATGGCACAATTCCCACGCAGTGTTGTTTATTATGTCACACTCCTGGCATTTCCTGTACATCAGAAAGCCACTCTGCAGCATACCGTTCACATTATATCCGTTGTCTTTCAAATATCTTCTGATTTTGTTGCATACCATTGGATTCATATTGCGTGAGTTTTCCCAGAAATCTATGTCCTGCTGTATATTGCATTCAATCTGGTTCAACGCTGGAACGATACCATAGACAAAATCCCTTTCTATAAACGGCGCAACAAGGTTTTCCTGTATATTTCCATCTCCGACTTGTATGCTGCCGTCAATATATATACACACATCGTTGGACACAAAGTCAAACGGATGGAACCTTACATAAGTCCACTGGTTGGTGAACGGCATTGTCTGTAATATCTGGTTCAGGCGTTTAATCTGCCATACACCGTTACTTTCCAAGTCTTCCCTGTCAGTGACACATACATATTCACATTCTGGGTCAACGGATTTGGGTTGTCTTAATATTTCGTATTCACCAAATATGCAGGTTAATATACTGTATTTCATTTCAACAATAATCTTGGTTTATAATTTTCCTCACCAAAAAAGTACTTTCGGTATATCTCATACTTTTCATCAGTGTCTGTCCATTGTTTGAATACTTTGGAATTGTCTGCTGGGTCTTCTTTCACAATATTATATATAGTGTATATATCAGTATACCCCTTTATCAGCCAAGTGAACGGGTTTTCAACATCACCAAATGTCTCGGTTATAATCTGTTTGCCTGAACATAAAGTTTCAAATATCCTTACATTATTCAGAATTGAACCATAACTGGCACTCCGTGGCAAATCAATGATATATTTGCAGTCAGCTATTTCATCATATAACTGTGAATACGGTATTCCGCTAATGGTTTTGACCCTGCAATAATCGTCAGTCCAGTATTTGGCGATTCTGGACAACATATCCTGTCTGAAAGGAGTCAGTGTACCGATAAACCCAATATCATATTTATATTCTTCCTTTGGCTGAATTTTCGGTATGTTCACATATCTCAACGGCATATACCAAACCTTATCCTTGATATCTTCTGAATAATAATTCATATTAAATTTACTGGAATCCCAAATCTCATCAAACTGGTTCATATGTTCAGTTATGACATATTCAGGATAAAAAAAAAGGTTTTTTGTCTGGTAATATATATAACGCTCGGCATTGGGGCAGTATTCACTGAAATTTATGTCATTTGAATTCTCATCAGTCAACACATTTATTACAAACACGCTTCTATTGAACTGTTCAGTGTCATAATGTTGAAGAACCATTTTTGCAACAGTCTCATACATTTTCGTGTAAAACACAAATATTCCATTTCCTTTTAAAAACAAAATTTGTTTAAACATTAATTAATTTTTATAATTTGTTATGTTCAATGAATTTGTCCAAAGTTGTGGTGTTCATCAGATAAGCCTTATTTTCCACAAAGTCTTTATAAAGCAGTTCCTCAAATGGTTTATCCAATTTAATTGGTTCCTGGGTACCCCATGTTATAACACCCAAACCACAATCAAAATCCTCAATCATACAACTGAATATGTCGCTTCGTTCTGTACGAACCTTAACAAAGGCTTTCCACACATCACCGTTCCAATAACCAATGTTGTTGATTCTTGACTGATACATTTCTTCAAGCGGATTCATGTCATGACAGATGATTATACCGTTTGGAGACAGATGGTTCAACGCATTGTTTATGTCCTTATAACATTGTTCCCATAAATGTAAACCATCAATAAGAATTATATCAAAATTAAAATCGTGTTTAATTTCATTAAACCCGTCATGTTCCAGTATATTGAAGAATTCATCACTGGTCAAATGGCAAGTTGCTTTTGACTCTGGGTTTGGGTCAACACCGACTTTCCAACAACCGCCAGTAGGCTTTATATTATACAAACATTCACCTTTATCAACACCAATCTCTAAATAAGTTTTATAATCAAAATTATCGATTAACTTATTTATTAAATCACTTTTGTTTATATCTCTTGACAAAAAATATTCAAAAGTTTTTTTATAGTAATTGCCATTTATTAATTTTGAACAATAGTTTTCATAAGCTTCATCCGTATATGTCATTTCCTTGTATTTCTCACTGAAATCTTCTGGTTTAATTGTATTAATTAAGTCATTGAGTTCATCAATGTTTTCCCATTCATATATCAAGCCAGGAAATATATTATAATCAGATTTCTCACTTAATACCGTATGACCCAAACAAATATGTTCAAATATTCTAACCTGATTTTGCATATTATGCATATAATTTCTGTGACTATCCAAGATAAAACGACAATTGGCAAATTCATCCTGCATCTCTGATATTGGGTGACCATTCAATATCTTAATTGAAAAATTGTATTTAGTGTTCTTGAGATAATCGTTGAAAAACTTATTCCGTCTCGGTGCTATATCATAAGAACCAACAATACCAGCAAACCCTAAATCAAACTTAGGCTCCGAATGATAATCAATTTTTTTGATATAGCTAGTATATCTTACTGGTTTATATTTTACCCCTAAATCAGTATCAAAAGTCTCGCAATTAGGCTCCATTGTCCAAACCTCAGTAACACCGAAATCCTTGAACAAATCTTGTACATAGAATTTTTCCTCTGGATTCAAATCATTTGAATGTTCAAAATTATAATATATTTTTCTATGTTGTTTAAAATCATCTTTGTTTAATAATGGTATATTAGAACCCAATGTGTTAATTAAAAACAATGTGTCATCATATTCTGGTGTATCATAATGTTCCTGAACCATTAATTTGATTGATTCCAGTTGCTGTATATACACCACAGTGATGTATTTGAATTTTTCAATTTTTAATTCATCCCAATTTTTCATATCTTATTTTTTTTTAATCTATTATCCATTCATTAAGCTCTTTTTTTGTAACACCCCATTCATGTGTACGTTCATAGTTATTACCAACATCAACACAATGGTAACATATGTTTGGTATAGCATTGTATATAAAATTATTGAACAGTTCTGGTGTTATGTCGCCATTCAAATCAAAGTATTCACTTCCATTCAAGTCAAATGTAATTCTATCACCAAAAAACTTTTTAAGGACATCAAACTGTGCAGCAAAATTACAGATGTAAACCTTGCCATTCTTAAGCTGACAACAACTAAACGGACGACCACAGTTGTATATACCATTTTTATTCGCACCGTCTTCCCTGTTTGTCAGAAACCCATAATCAAATCCATGTTCTTCAGTGTTTATGATATTATAAACCTCAACCTCAGGACGTAAAGTGTCTTCAATAACATTAAGTCTGGTTTCATAATCCTCACAATACGGGTATACTGAAATATACACTTTTATTTTGTTCTCGACCAATGAATCTTTCCATCTGTCAAACTTGTCATATTTAGTTCCGTTTGTCACTAAATGTATTTCTTTATCAGGGAATATCTGTCGCGCAATCCTTAATATTTTGGACAATTGTGGATGCAATGTAGGCTCTCCGCCTAATAAACTCAAAGTTTCAAATTCATCTTTTATCTTTGACAGCAAGGTCAAATCAGCCGTTATCTGCTCAATTGACTTGCCCATGTCTGTCGCTGGTACCAATGAACTGAAATGGTTGCAACTGGCACAATTAAGATTGCATCTGTCTATTATATGATAATCAATATTGTTAATCATTTTATTTTAATTCAACCTCATAATTTCGGTTATTCTCTATAAAAACTTTGTAATATTCTGGATATTCTGTCTTTATATAGTTGTATATATATTGCCTGTCAGTCATCTGATTGTCATTTTCCAGTTTGCCCAATGCAAATTCATCCTGCTCACTCCTGCAGGTGAAATAGAAAAATGAAAAGTTCTCAGTGTTCAGTTTCGCTCTCTTGCAAGGATATAAATAGTCAATCATAAACACACTGTCTTCAAGCAACACGTCCTTGAACCTGAATTTCTTTACTTCATCTGTTTTGAATATACCCCTCGTATAAGCTCCACCACCAACTTTCAAAAAACCAGGAAAATCAATATCGTTGATACCCCAGTATGGTGTAAATGAAAAATATTCGAAATACCCCCCATAGTTTTCCTCTTTATCAACACAATAGAATGCCTCGCTGTAATGGTAGTAAGACGGATTCTCCTTCATAAACTTCACACCTCTTTCAGGATATCCATCACACATCAAATCATCAGCGTCAAAAAACATAATAAAGTCACTTTCAGCCATACGGATTCCGATGTTCCTAGCATACGACGGATATAGTCCGTGGTTCCTTAGACACTGCACGTATGTGAACCTGTCACAGTTCTCATTACAGAAATTTTTTGCAACATCCGTTGACCCGTCAGTACTCCCATCATCAACAACAATACACTCCCATTCCAAATTATGGACACTGTTTTTTATTGAATCCAGACACTGTTCAATATAATGTAACTTATTGTACAATGGTACCACTATTGTTAAATCTTTCATAATCTAATATATTTGATATTATTAATATACAACTTTTTTTGATATAAACAAAATAAAAAAGACCCCCATTTATGAAGGTCTTTTTATTTTTATGAATAGTGTTAACCATTAAAGGTCTTGGATAATAGTGAATCCTAAGTCGTTGTTCAATACAGCCCAGAAATCACTGTTAACGAAATAAGTATACAATACTGAAGGAATATGAACATGCCTTTTTCCAGCTGGTACAGCTTGACCAACTTGTCCTAACCCATATGTTACATCCTCTAAAGCAGGCCAACAATATGTACTATAAATATAGATATCACTTAAGTTATCACAACCATAAAAACAGTCACCTTTTAAAGTAGGTTTTGCTGTATATACTTGATTTGATGTATGGAAATATAACGCTGTCAAGAAATGACAATTTTTAAATGCACTATTACCTATAAATGTAAATTCACTATCACTTGGTAAATGAATGGCTCTAATACCACTACCCTCAAAAGCACTTGCACTGATTGAAGTAATCGGGGTATTGCGTAAATCAAGTACTGAGTTAAAACCTGAAGTACCAACAGGTGAAAGAGGAGCACTAATGCCAGAACGTGTACCTAAATTCCTATAGTCTTCGTAATTACAGTTCAATCCTTCAGTAAGATTACAACCTTTCAATACACCTTCACCTATGTAGCATATTTCATCTGGCAATACCACACGTTTCAAGTTAGTACATCCGTCAAATGCATGGTCACCAATATATTCAACCGTTGGTGGTATAAAGACTCTTGTAATTCCAGGATTGTTTGCAAATGCATAGTTGCCGATTTTAGTAACACTGCCTGGAATTTTTATATCACCAGTAAGACCCCTACCGTTATATGCATGGTCACCAATTATTTTCAAATTCCTGTAATTATCCATCTCGGTATAGTAGGTGAAATCGTTTGTTCCAAGAACCAGTTCAAGATGACCTTCATTGTTCCAACGGCTTATGGTGTGGGTTGTGAAATTATAGTTTAAAGTAGCCCCTGATGAACTATTGTTAAAAGTAAATTTTGATATTGGACAAGACTTGAATGCTGTTGGGTCAATTTTTGCGGTTGATATACCACTTTCATAAGAGAAATTAACGGTATTTAAACTTGTACAGTTTTCAAAAGCGGCTTTATCGACATCACCACTAATAGTAACACTGGCTAATGAGCTACAGTTACTGAAAGATGACTCTGGTATTTTTGTTCCCTTTGGTAATGTCAGGCTGTTTAATGCTGTACATCCCATAAACGCTTTTTTTCTTAAAGTAACGTTAGAGTTAGCCCCATTAAAAGTTACAGTGGTCAATGAAGTACATCCATTAAAAGCACCTTCATCAATTATACTATATACACAATTAGTTTCAATATACTGAGCGATGTTACTTTCAGTGAAAGCGTATTTTCCAACAACGAATCCATTCTTACCTGTAGGCCTTACACCCCATGATTTTCCGCTTAATTTCCTACCATAGAAAGCATAGTTACCAATACCAGTACAGTTACTATCCACATCAACAGATGGCGTACCAACAACAATAACACCATGGTCATCAACTATACAATTACCACCAGCACCTGTGAAGTACCTACCAGTTGTATTGGTTGCCTTTGCAGTAGTCAAATTACATGATTTGAAGGCTGTTTCATCTATGTAAAGAGCTGACATCAAATCAATACTTACTAGATTGGTTTCTGCGAAAGATTCTTCACCAAAATTAGTAGCTAATCTTAAAGAGTTGATGGTATCAGCATTCAAAGCTTTGCATTTATAAAATGACTTCTTACCATAATGAATTGGATAAACAACATTTGAATTACGAGATGAGGAAATACCAGTGAAGTTAGTACAACCCGAAAATATACCAGATGGAACAACACCGTCAAACAAATTATAATCAATCCGACCACTATCCTGCATATCACCAGCTTTTATAGTTGTCAGTGTTGTACAACCACTAAAACCATCAATCAGATTATTTAATTTTTTTGATGATGTCACATTGTCAACCCAACTACAATTAGCAAATGAACTACCTAATGAAGTGTAATCGTCATATTCCATTTTTGAATCAATATTAACTTCAGGTATACTTATACCATTCCATATTCTACCTGGAAGTATATCATGGTCACAATAAATATATTGTTCATTTGAATTATAACATTGTTTAGCATACATTAACACCAAAGAAACTGATTGTTCTAAAGTAGTTACATGACTATTAATGTCTTGAGCAGCAAAATTTAAATCAGGTGTCTCATATATTGTCAATACCATATTTCCATCACCGTCATAGAATAATTCAAAAACAACTTTTCTAGTTGCGTGTGTTGCGCCTGAGTATTCAACTAAACTAATTCCATTATCCGCTAATTCAGAACCTTCTATCTCATAATAATGGTAACTTTGTCTGTTGGGATAAGTTTTGTCAATAAGGTCCCTGAAATATTTGGCTCCTACCGAATACAATAATCCTTCATGTTCAGTATCACCACTTATACAGTTAGGATTTGATGTGCCAGTTTTTCCATGTAACACCAATGAACCAGAACCGTCCAATTCGTTCAATCTTGAACCACTTATAATATTTTTACCAAGGGTTGATACGCTTTGTGGTATATGTATGGTTGTGTTGTCTTCGTTAGACATAGTAACACCAGTGAATGCGTTGGATTTTATTTCAACAATTGGTTTATTAACGTTATTATAATCTGTGTTGACAATATCCCTACCATCACCTGATTTTAATATACTTACATCCGAGCCATTATTTACAGTTCTTTTAAGTAAAGAGTTCTCAACATTACTATCACTTAATCGTAGCATAGAATTGTTCACATCCTGTGAAACTTGAACATCAGATAACACACAGTTTTCAAAAGCATCGTCAGCAATTGCCGCAACATAAGGTGCATTTCCAACCAATATATATTTAGCGCCGCTATTGGCGAAGGCTTTGGCTCCAATACTTACTGATATAGCAGAACTTCCTTCACCGTAAGTGAAGTCCAGGCATTCGAGATTGGTACAACCATAAAAAGCATTAGGTCCAATGTTTGACAACGCTTTTATTTTTATCTTGTTAGCTGGTTTTGAGTTAATTCCTGTACAACCGTAAAAAGCTGAATCTTCTATTTGAGTGAAATTATTTAATGCGTCTGAATTGGTACTACTGTCAATTATTAATGATGTACATCCATAAAAAGCGTTTTTACCAACAATAAAGATTTCGTATTGCTCTCTAATACCATCAAAATTCGTACTTTTACATCCAGTCATAATTTTGGTTGCAGTACCTGATGTAGCACCATTTATAATAGCGTTATATGATGTATTACCATTGTGAGCGACTAAAGTTACATGAGTAAAATCAGCTGTTATTGATGTCAATGACGGTGTGTTACCAAAAAGCAAATCTGGGAAATTATCATTATTACTTTGTGGGAATAAAGTCTCACTACCAGCGAAATTTCTAAAATTGACATATGCCAAATTTGAACATCCAAAAAACGCTTTGTTTGAATAGACTAATTTTCTAGTTACATCCAACGTATCAAACCCAGTACATTTTTCAAAAGCACTTACTCCAATTCTCATCTCACCATATCCCCACTCTTGTCCAACGGGTCCGAAGTTTATTGAAGTGATACCTGTACAACCTTTGAACGCATTGTCGCCGATTTTATTAAGACTAAAGAAGTTTGAAAGGTCAAGATTGGTTATTGTGGTATTATCAGCACATGCGTTAGGCATAATCTCCTCTACGAAAAAGCATAACGGAATAAGAAACCTGCCACCAACTTTACCGACAGGTTCATCAACCAAACTTGCTATTACATCATTAACATTTGATTGCGTAACTACTATGTCACATGTATAAGGTCCAAGATTATTTATAAAATCACTTATCTGATAATTTCCACTAACAGATGCTATACGATACATACCAGGTTTTGGTGCCAAATTGTTTGATGTCCATGAAGATGGATATAGTTTATTGGTTGAGTAAGCTAAGTCTGATAATACATAACCACATTGAGGGTTATTGTTTATAACACCATCCCAGAAGTAATTGTTTGCAAAGAAAATACTCAGTTTAACTGAACCATTAATCAATTCCTTTTTCATAATACAACCCCTAACTCCGAAATAACAATTTATCTGTGATGCTGGGTCACCGTAAGGCATATTAATGTCTGTAAGACTGACACAACCATCAAAAGCACCATCTCCAATCGTCAGAGGACCATTTATAATACCATTACCAGCGTGAATATCAAAACTCCGAAGATTTGTACAACCTTTAAACGCATTCCTACCTATACTCGTGATTGCAGCTGCACATGCAACTTCCAACAAATCCGTACAATCAGCACAAAGTTCATCTGGAATATTAATGACTGGAGGTAAAAGCAGTTTTTTGATTTTAGAGCCTTTGAAAGCACCTGGTGCAAAACTGAACCTACTCCAATTGTTACTTGCTTCATCACCGTAGTTAACACCAGTGTATATATATTGACCTTCATCCAGTTTTATAGAATCGTAAAGACTCTTTATACCCAGTCTACCACCATTATAAACGTTAATTTCCTCCAAATTGGGATATCTGGTATTGAATGATAAAGTCATAATTTTATAACCAACATAATCCACGGATACGAGGTCTACATTATCAAAAAGATTAGAACCATCAAAACCTCCATTTGATACCACATATATCACGTAGATTGTTTTGTTGTCTAGACTAGTTTGTGCACAATTGAGAACCATACCCGTACTATCATCTTCAATACCTGAACCTATACTTGCATATAAGTTGGACATTATTGGTGTTGTGTACTTAAAATCATTTTCCCTAAAAGCCAAAATTTGACTAAAATCAGCGGCATGTAAACCACTCGCAATACGGTTTGAACCAAGTTTAATCACCTGTCTTGTGATGATAATACTGCCTAATTGGTCGTTTAAACTAAAATTAGTCAAAAAACCATCAAGTTGTTGTTTAGTTAGTTCTATCATTTTATCTATTATTTATTATTATTATTATTATTATTATTATTATTATTATTATTATTATTATTATTATTATTATTCGTTGTCAACAATTCCTTGTAATAGTCGTTGTTGCTATAGTCTATTAAATTCAAAGACTTTATTTTTTCTATTTTGTCCTGAAGTATACAGTTATCATACAATGAGTTGCTGTAAACCTCCCTAAGTTTCGACAATTCCTCACTAAGTGAGTTAACGTCGATTCTGTATTTGTGGTATAACCATAACCCACTTGTCAACCACACAACTACCACACCAATAAGTACTATTACTGATACCATAAACGTCTATATTCATTATTATACTATATATAAATAGTTAGATATATACCTTTATTCCTAATTGCATTAAAATAAAAAAGCCACCCTTACAAAGAGTGGCTGACATTGATGATTGGATATTAAAATAATTATTCCTGTTCAGTATTTGCCTTTTTCTTTGCCTTGGTTGGAGTTGGAAGAAGTCTAATCCATTCGAGAATCTTCTGCATAAATTCATATGACCATTCACCATTAGCCACGAATGCACAACAAATAAAGCTACCGATAAACAGCAGCCAACTTGAAAGACAAGCTAGACAGAAAGCGGTGAAAATACCGATACCGTAATAGAGACCAATACCCAAAACAGCGGCATTGCAAATAAATGATGCAATAAAAGCAAGCAAATGGTCTGGCCATTTCTTATCCTCACTCTTGGCTTTCTTGTACCATGAAGCGTTTGCCGACCAATTCTTGAAAACTTGCGTCAAGGCGACGACCAAAGCAGCCAAACCCATAAAACTGTAAACAGCTGCAGTCAACATTTCAATTGTAATCATAACTTTAATCTATTTTTTATTTAATTATTAATTTCATTTATCATTTCCCTTGATTGGGATTCATATAGTTTTAACATATTCTCGAACACAATTTCACCAATCCCTTCCATTAACCCAAGTTTATCCCAACGTTCCCTAATCTGTTCACGGAGTTTACGCTGTTTTTCCAAATCTACATTACTATCAAATAATGTCATATTTATCTTATTTTTTATTTAATTATTAAATCACAAACAATCTTGTCAACGGACGTAATCTTCTGCACATTAACATTTATATGCAGGTTATATTCTTCATCGTTCACCCATTCTTTTGTTGATGAACAACCTCTTAATATATAACCTTTATTCTCCCAAAATTCTTTATCAAATACTGCCATGTGGTCAATAACAAATCGTTGTATGTCTTCTGTCTTAAATACTTTTTTCATATTAATTTAATTTTTTTGTAGCCCCAGTGGGAGTCGAACCCACGTTGTATCTTTAGGAGAGATAGGTCCTTCCACTGAACGATGAGACTATTTTTGTGGTCAAGGCGGGACTCCAACCCGCAACCTACGGTTTAGTGAGTAAGATAGAATTGCTTCTATACATACCCTCGATTTAAGCCTCTCCCAGGAGCTACCCTGTATGAAGACCGTTGCTCTATGCAGTTGAGCTACTTGACCATAAATAAATCCCATCCATATTTCAGAATGGGATTTTTATCAAAATTTAATTAGAAATTCTCTACGAACTCGCCAGTGTGACTGTCGATAGCCATGCAATCAATCATACTACCGAAAATGTAATACGGATGAATTGGATAAGGAGGTTTAGTGATAGGCTGACGCATTACAACAAAGTTTGAATGAGGTTTCATGCACTCAGCACTCATCAAAATTGCATATGCACTGTCAAGACTTACCTCAACACGGTCAAGATTCATGTTCTGGTCTTCGAGCCAATAGTCATTCACCATAAGGGCAATGGTATAATCAACCTCATTGGTGTCGATGTTGAAAACATAAGGAGTAGTAAAAGTACTGAAATAATCAATCAAGTTACTAATCTCATTGCTGTCAGCAAAGTGGAAAAACTGATAACTGGTATCATTTACCTGGAAAACAGTTCTAACCCAAATAACCTGGTTCTCACCATCAACACTGTCAAGGTTGTACATGTAATGAGCCTGGCACTCATAGAAGTAAACACTGTCACCACAAAGGTCAGCCATTACCTGCTGGTCAGCAGCCATAACACTTTCAACATCGTAGCCGTTAAAAACTGGCTCTTCATGCTTGCAAGAGGTACAAGAAATCATACCCATCATTGCAATTCCCATTAATGCAAATAGAATTTTCTTCATGTTTTTAATTTAATTATTTTATTATTGTCAGTTATTAATATACAAATTTTTTCGGAAAGCAAAAAAAAAATTATTTACTTTACATTATAAATAGCAGCATACAGAATAATTGACAAAAACGGCAACATCACACCCCCAACAATAATACCTGTCAATGAACCGTCAGTTATTGCCCTTATGTCAGTTTTTGGCGTATTCTCTATTGTATGACGAATCGTGTCGCATATTTCACTCCTGCCATTGCAACCAACATGTATGTTGTCAACATACGGTATTGTCTGAGCCTCCACTATGCAACGGTTCCTGTATTCCACATTCACTTGGAATGTATCACTTCCAGAAACGAAATCATAGTTCTCAATCGTCCAGTAATAACGCCACATCTGTGAATTGGACACACCATAAATCATAGTGTCCCTGCTGTCAACCAAATTTACACGGTACCCGTAATCACCAACAATGTCTATCATATTATTTTTGGACTTCACAAAATTATCGTCAGTCACGACATTGTAAGTCTCGTAACAGCTGGTCAGCAATAAACAAAATGCAATGAAAATAATTTTCTTCATAATTCTAATATTGATGATTGTTTTAAAAAATTATACCACTATAAGCAAATTATAACAGTTTTTTCCATGAAAATTAAAAAAAAAATTGCAGGGGTAGCTGGACTCGAACCAACATCTGCGGTTTTGGAGACCGCCATTCTAACCAATTGAACTATACCCCTGAATATCTGGTTCCCTATTCCACCAGTAAGTCACCCAGCCTCTATTGTTTCGCCTTTATGTCGGAAGTTAAAGGGGAGCCGACACGCTGTCACCTCACTGGGATTCGAACCCAGATTTCCACCTTGAGAGGGTGGTGTCCTAACCTATTAGACGATGAGGTGTGACTGCCACGGTTTTGTTAGAGCAGACCCGTGGAGAACCTTATACTGCTTTTATTTAATTGTTCCCCCACTGGGATTCGAACCCAGGACCCCAACATTAAGAGTGTCGTGCTCTAGCCAACTGAGCTATAGGGGATTGTTTTTTGTGGGGATGGTGGGACTCGAACCCACACCCCGTTAGGGACCAGAGCCTGAATCTGGCGCGCCTACCAGTTCCGCCACATCCCCAAAATTGTTGTCCCAGGAGGATTCGAACCTC
>Ga0326513_10000221_pt1 | contig 45556 bp, 76 predicted proteins | sample 2_2465_0518_D_FD_203654 | JGI IMG/M metagenome (GOLD analysis project Ga0326513, IMG submission 203654) | Bovine rumen microbial communities from UC Davis, California, United States - 2_2465_0518 | ecosystem: Host-associated > Mammals > Digestive system > Stomach > Rumen | place: USA... | reverse complement strand
GAGGTCGGAGTTTCCGGCGTCACCGCTTGCGGGTACAGTATGGCTCTTGACCGCATCCGCGTCCTCTGCAGCGTCTACCTTGCCGTCGTTGTCTGTGTCATATACTGACTTTAACATATCTCCGGCTCCGGCTGGTGTTGACCACTCTACATCGCCGTCATCATTTGACTTTTTTGTGAGTACCTGGCCTGTGGTTCCGCCTGCAGGGAGATCAGCCTCGCCCGGATCAGCCCACTCGGTGTCCTGGTCGGTGTTTGATTTCTTCCGGAGGATCTGACCGGTAGTACCGCCGTCTGGTACACCCTCGCCGTCTTCTCCGTCTTTTCCGTTTGTCACCGTAAAGGTTGTTGTGGTGTCATCGTCGAATGTGATGGTATAGGTGTCTATGAGACCGGATGTGCTTGTCTTCTCGATGGACTTGATTCCGTTTCCGTCTTCTCCGTCCTGACCATCGTTTCCGTTGGTCACTGTGAATGTCTCTGTGGTATCGTCATCAAATGTGATGGTATAGGTGTCAACCTTCCCACTCGTTCCTGTTTTTGTGATTGACTTGATACCATTTCCGTCGGCACCGTTTACGAGGTCGACGTGATCGGTCTGTACTGTCCCGTTGTCGAGCGTCCACTGAACATTGATCCTCTTTCCGCCCGTGATGTCCTCGATTGATGTCACGACAAGGTTTTTACCTTTGAGAGCGCCTGCTCCCTCGAGTGTGTTGTTGATGTAACCCAATAAAAGGGCATAAACCTCTTCTGCGTCCATTTTACTCCTCCTTATGATGTTTTATCGATCCAGGTCTCGTTCTCCTCGTCATACATGAAGAACTTGTCACCGTCAATTTCCATGAAAGTCGATCCGTTTGCGATGACCATCTCGTCATACGTTCCGGTCGGCTTGGTATCCGTCGTCAGACCTTTCATCTTGAAAGTCGTTCTGATCGTGCCATCCTCGGTGTGGCTTTTGTATTTCTGATCGTATGTTATCATTTAGTCGTCCTCCTCTCCGTTCAAGAACTCTGCCATATCAGTTCCGTCACCATATTTAATCTGTATATTCTGCTCCGGGGCGAGTTTCTTAATCAAATCAGAGAAATAGTTCGACCCGCGTGAGAATAAGATTCCGGTCAGAATAATATCAATGGTCGGGTTGATCCCAATGTCGTATGCTCCGTTGAATAACTGGAGATTGAAAATGAACGCCAGGGCGATTCCGAGTGCGATCGTGATGCCCTGCGTGATCGCGGTCTTATAATCTCCATCTTCGACCATCTTGATGATCGTCTTCATGTACTCAACGAGTGCCTCAAGTACGATTGCAACCATAATAATCAATGCTATCATTTTTTAATCCTCCTTTGGTTTGTTTGGTAAATCACACACTTGTTTGAATAACCTCTCTGCAGTTCCGTTGCCGCCCCATTCTCTGTAGGGATCATACAGATAATGTTCTAAATCGCGGATGTCGTCTGCCTCTACCCACCCGCGCTCTAACCAGTATTCGCACGTGCGAACGATGTTGACGTATGTCTGCCCCATCACCATGCTTTTCATGTTCTCGATGTAGCCGTTAACCCACTTTTCGATATCGTCTATCTTTTTATAGACCTCAGAGTTCTTTTCACGTTTGGATGCGAGATAAGTCCACACACCTGTTGACCCGAATATCCCGACAAGGAGTGTGATGACTTCTGTGATAGCGAACTCCCAACTCATGCGCGACCACCTCCTAACTTTCGCAAGGCTTCCTCGAGGATTCGTTCTTCCTTTTCGATGTCTCGGTATTGTTTCAACTCCGTTAAGAGTTCCTTGACCATCTTCACGAGAGAATCTATCACCTCGATCTGCTCGATCGCTACCGTCTCCACCGCATCGTTTGTCTGATTCTCTTCCACGATTATGCCTCCTCGTATGGTTCACCGGTTATCTCCTCATATTCCTCGGGAGTGATACCCGTCTTTTTTCCGACCACGGCATAGACCCTGGATTTAGACCACAGTCCGGTGTCGTAGTACATTTTTACTTTGTCAAAGTTTTTCGAGTGTTCGTTTTTCTTCTTCGCCATTTTTTATCCCTCCTCCAAGTCAATGTCAGATACCATCGCGATATAATCGATGTCTGCTCTCTGCTTTACGACCGACTTTCTCATGAGTTCCTCTTCGGTCGGCTTGCTTATCGTGAACCAATAACGTCCATCGACGGATGCCGCCTCCATAAGGGTCGCATTCTCGATGACAGTATCTCCGATCGTGACCTCTGATAAGTCGGGATCGGTAAACTTATCGTCTACGATGTAGCAGCTCCCGTTTACCTCTGCGGTGATCTCTGTTCCGTCACCGAATGTGATTTTTACTGTTTCCATTGTGGCTCCTTTCCGAAAAGCTCTTTATATAGCCTTTTCATGTTCTTGGTTTGCGTTTTACTCATAAGCCTTGAGAAATCACCCATCCACGATTTATAGGCTTGTTCTATGTCTTCGTACTGAATGATGCCTTTATCGAGTATTCTCTTATAGGCTTTGAGCCTCCTGCGTTCTCTCGTGACCGACTTCGGATTTATCCTCTTGACGACTTTCCCAGTGTCCGTCAGACGGTATTTAATCTGCAGGTATTTGTATGTGTCAGACAGTTTAACGATTCTTGTTTTCCTGTCGTTGATGAAGATACCCAACCTATTTGCCTGGTCTTTTATACCCTCTATGATCTCAAGCGCCTCTTTCCTTGTCCTTACAATAAAATAAGTGTCATCCATATAGCGACCATATCTTTTGAGACCTTTCACTATTTTGCAATAGTTATCGATCGGTGTCGGGAAAAATATCCCGATGTTTTGTGCCGTCTGGTCTCCGATGTTGACCGACTTTTTCATCATTTTCTCGCCGGTCTTTTGTTCATCTGTTATGGTCTCATAATAGTTGACACTGTTGAACTTCATCTCGAGACAATTCTCATAATCCTCATCGGACATATAAGATACATCGATCTCGAACCCTCTTATAATTTCATCCATTAACCAGTGGGTGTCCTCGGGGATTCTCGGATAGATGTTCTCCTTGATCTTGTCGTGTTGGATGTTGTCGTAATACTTGGAAAAATCAACAAATCCGATATAGCCATCATTCGTTCGATTTTCTAACCAGTAGTTATGTAAATCTCTCTCGAACATCTCCCTTGCAAATCGGATGCCTTTTCCTTTACGACTTGCACCATTATTGTGGATCAGGTATTTATCCAAGCAAGGTGTCAAGACCTCATCGCATAGAGCGTGTCTAACGACTCGGTCTCTCATCCGGTTGCCGTGTATGTGACGAATCTTTCCTCGTTCATTGAGTGTAAACTCCGAACATGGACTTGTCTGATAGGTATGCTCTTTTAATTCGTTTTTGAGGTCATAAAGGTTTATAAGCCAGTTATGATAAAACTTTTGTGGTTCTAACTTCCACGCGCTACCTTTCATTGACGCTTTCATCGCATCAAACAAGAGATTCGTATCATCAATCAATGCCGTGTTCCTCTTCGGTTAAGCCCCGGATATCGGCTCGTCGTAACTTACCGCATAGGACAGGCTGACACGGCGTCAGTCCGGCTTGCGCCCTGTAATTAAGATTTCTCAAAGAAAACCTTTCCTTTCGCTATTTAACCTTTGCCACCCGTGTGTGGTCTTATCGGGTTAGGAAATCGGGGCGGACGCCATTAGCATTCGACGCGTTGTTGTTGTTCGCATTGCCGTTGTTGTTGACATTCGCGAAATTAGTCGCCGAAACGACTGAACGGAGCCACCAGTTCGCACGTTCAAAGGTTGCCTTGCTTATCGGCTTTCGCCGATGTCGCCTGTTTTAAGAACTTGTTGGATGCCTGCCTTACTCCCTTAACGAGAGCGATCAGAGTTTTTAACCTCTCTGCAAAATTTTCATACTTGTTTTTGTCACAAGGCAAAGTCTCTGCTATGTATTGCAGTTCCAACCGCAGGACATGAATGTGTCCTATACAGCGGTCGAGATGGAGTCGTCTTTCCTTATATTCCTCAAACACCGCTTGTCCGCTCGGGAATATACTGTTGCCCATCTCAAACTCTTTGACGATATCTTTCCATATATCCAGGATGATTTCAGTTTCCTTATATACGAATTGTTGATAAAACGAGTCATGTTTTATCTGCATTCGATTTATAACTTTTTCGTGGTTCGGCACGTTTTGAAATCTTATCGCAAACTTTTCAATCGTCTTTTGATACTTTTCGGGATCATACCCGAAATCGATGACCATGGCTTGCGTTATGTCATGACGCAGACCCCGCATCTGCTTTACTGTTTCAAAGTCGTGCTTCTTCCTCTTTGATTTAACTACGTTGCTCATTGTGCTTCCTTTCTCCGCCCATAAAGGGCGGAGATTAAAGATCAAGATATAGCGAAAACGGGGCGGACGCCATAAGCAGTCGACGCGACGTCGACGTACGCATGGCCGCCGGTGCCGACACACGCGAAATAAGCCGCCGAAACGACCGAACGGAGCCACCAGTACGCACGATTAGTGATCCTTGACGGCTCAAGCGCGAATAACGGCAACTGGCTCTTATCAATTCCCATGTTGTAATTGATTGAACTTGCCTCGGGCTTCGATCCGCACGGTCCTCCATAAACCATCTGCTCATTCATGAGCTCGATGTCGGAATCGTACCAACTCCAGGATGATGCGTTTCCACTTGAGTCCACAGTATTCGAGAGCAGTTCTCTGTGAGAGAGAATGTGCGCTGACCCGAATGCCGATGTGATTGTCGACTTTGCCGATGCGAGGTTTGTCGTGTACATTTTAGAACCGACATATCCGCCTGTCGTGGTGTTCGAATCATTCATTTTTTGATTCTCACCGATGCAGGTATCGGGAACTAAAACTACATGATGTGTCGTGCATTCCGTATCTCCGCAGTGTAACCAGTAGTCGAACGCGGCGATCCTGTAAACTGTGCCACCGATCGTCCAGTAGTCACCAATGAACATATCACCAAATGTTCCTGCCTGGATTTCAGCGTACTGGTCAGCCGACACGCTTGTTCCGAGACTCTGACCACGATAGATGGCATTATGCGCTCCTGCGTTCGCGGCGACATTTAATCCACCACCGCCACCACCTTCGTCTGTTGCGGTTGTCGGTGTAAAGTCGGACGCATCCCACGCTCCGGTGTGAGTGGTTGTACACTTGTAAAGGACGTCATTATACATGACGCACGCACCGACCGCATAAGTCTCGGTCGCATCAAACTCGGGTGCGATAGATGACCCGATATGCTCAAGTCTTGTGCTTACCGGTGTTGAGCCGCCCTCAAGTGCTTCTGCCACTCGGACGAGCGTTTCATCGAGTGCCAGTGGTTTTGTTGCATAACTCATTTTTTATCCTCCTTTTTATTCTGTGCCGTATGTCTGGCATAGTTTTCCGTTTACGATCGAAAGACCGACATCGTTACCCATAGGAACGGGAGTCCATGTTCCACTGTTGTTATATTCGAGTGCTCCCGAATGTAACCTCATCCCATGCGCTCCGTTCGTGTCGGTTATGTCCTCGGCTTCATGTGCAGCCACATCGGATGCCAGGGCGAACGCGGATGCCGAATATGTAAAAGTCACTGTGGACTCATTCGATACCCTTACCATGAAATCCTGTACCATCTCGACCGGGTTTGATCCCTCGTAGTGTGGCAGGAAATCTCCCTGTTCCTCGAGTGCCACCGAAATCGCAAAAAGCACCGATGATCCTCCCGAGTGTGGTCTTGCCATGACACCGATCTCGTTTACATAGAACCCCTCTGCGAATAGTGGCTCGCCTGTTGACGGATCATAGTTCGAGATGTTTGATACCAGGCGGACATCGACCGCCGATGTCTGCTCTCCGAGTGAGATTGCATAGGTCTCTTTGAGGCTTTTAAGTGACGTCCTTGCTTTCAGCGTGTTGATGTTTTTCTCCTCTGATGTGTATTCTCCGTCGCCCACGACCATAGACACAAAATCAAGCGAATCATGACCCTCTACGAGGTCAGCCATCAACGCTCTTCCTGCGTCTGTCATAACTGTGATAAATGATGCCATTTCATCCTCCTTGCTCCGCTTCGTGGCGGGTGTATGTATAACGCGTGTGGAGATGTACTCCCACAAAATATGTCATAACGAGGTCTCTTATGATATCCACGAACTCAAGCCATGAGCGGGCGTTTTTCTCCTTGCGTAAAAGCACCTTGAAAAACTCCTCCATATCGGGAACGAGTGGCGCATTCGTTTGGACTCTAAATGTACCTGGGTCTCCTCCAAACTCATACCACTCCTTTACCCTACCCTCACCGAACATCTTCTTGACGAGGGTTTCCACTCCGTAAACAGTACCTGCAGTTCGTCTCCAGTTGAATCCCTCTTTTACGAGGCGAACTTTCGTGTCTCTGTCGAGTGAATCCTCGTAGTAGGGTAAATCCCACTCGATCGCTAAATAATCGAGTTTGTCATCCGGGAGATTCTCGATGTGGTTGTAAAGGAATACTGTCTCGACATAACTCTGCAGGAGTTTAAGAAATTGCTCGACCACATAGTTGATACATTTATCCTTTATGGTCGGCTCTTTCATTATGAGTTCCTTTACCTGGACATCAAAAAGGCCGCGATAACTGTGTTCTAAATCATCGTAATTATTCATACTCTAACCCCCCATAGGTCACGGTCTTTGAGCCAAGTACCGCCAACTCATCCGCGGAGACTGCCGCCTGTGTGGGATAGGTTATCACGGCTCTGTTCGCACCCGCTTCCATGACAAGTTGCATGAGTTTCGATGGGTTGATGTTCCTGCCGATCTTAGTCGTCTGCCACTCGATGTAATCATTGACTGCCTGCTCAACTTGGGATTTGATTGTCTCCTCATATTTCTGATTGTCATACGAGATGTAATAGGTCAGTTCGACATCGAATGATACCGCAGTCGGGGCAACGACTGTAAAACGATCCGAGAGGACTTTCCTTACCGGATCATTTAAGTATGCGGTGACGATGTTTATCAGTTCCGTTGACGGCATTCCTGTTTTGCTTGTGATCGTTATAGTCACATAGCAAGGCTCCGGGGAACTTACCGACACATCGTTTACGAGGGTCGATGCGCTCTTTACATGGTACACATACGAGTCCTCTGTTCCTGCGGTCGAATAAGTGGACGGAGATAGGAAGATTCTCTCTGCCAGGGCATCATCATCTTCCTCGTCTGCTCCTCCGTCTGATGCGGTCACATTCGTTACCTCGTCGATGTAGGGGAGCGTGTCTACGAGTTCATCTAATGCCCCGACCTCGAGTCCGTTTCCGTCCTCTCCTGCGGTCGTACACGTGCAAGCGCATATAACCTCTGTCTCTCCTGCAGGAATAACTGTGTCCGAATCCACCGCAAAATATAAGTCATCGAGGTTTGATCCTGACACTCTCGTTCCCTCGGGGATTGTATAGTCGGTCGCCTGTGCCTCGGTGAGCGTAAACTTTTCGGATACCTTTGCCGGCTGCGCTTCGATTCTCGTCACACCATGCCTTGCCGCGATGTTGTCAAGGAATCCATCCATCGAGTATTTCAAGAGATTCATCTTGCCCGCGTTGTCGACATACTGTGCCGCCTGATAGAAGATATATGAAATCGCATCTAGGAGGATTTTTTCCTCGTCCGTATCGTGTAAAGAGATATCTTCTCCGGTTATCTCTTTATAGTGGCTTATGTACCACTCCTTGGCTTTCTTCATTGATTCCTCAAGGGTTAAGTTATCAATGAAAGATATGTCGGGGTAGTTCTCAATCTGTGAAGTCATACATCATCCTCCTCGTCGTCATATTCTTCCTCATCCTCTTCTTCTTCATACCCGGATGGACTGAGTGAGATTATAGGTATGAGCGTTTTGGTTTCCTCGTCATACCGAAAATCAACATCGTCGACCTCGACCCTCTTTTCATACTTTTCGATCTTGTCTTTGATCTCGATCGCAAGTAAAGGTCGCATCGTGTTTAATGGTTCGTCAAGTAAATCCTGGTCGATTCCGAAGTCTCTGTTCATCGGATATGTTCCGGTGTTGGTCTGCAATAAAAATGAGATACCCTCGATGATCTCTGCCGGTATCTCATATCCTTCGTCTGCTTCAATTTCAATGTTATTCAGATACATCAGTCATACCCTCCTAACGTCAAGTCAAGGGTCGCTCGTATGAGCTGACCATTATGATAGACTAAATCATAAGCCTCGCTCATTCCATCAAGCGTCCATTTACGACCGATTTTATGCGCTCCGATGTTTAACTCATCGTATTGTCCTGTCTCACAGAACTTGTTGAGTTTTTTCATCACGGAATGCGGGGAATGCCCAAGAGTCGCATCCACCACGATAGTCATCGTGAATTGTCTCGTTCCTGCGCCGATGAACTCTCTTTTCGGGAACTTTCTCCCGATGATCCTGTGTTCCTCCCACTCGCCTGATACCGAATGAGTGGCGTCCTTGAAAGTCATTACATTTAAGAATCCATCTTTATCGGTCTTTACATTGAACTTAATGCCCGCAAACGATCCGATAATCTTTGACGCGGTTTTCTTTGTCGAGGTCTGCGAGCCTTTTTTCACGACTGTCTTTGTGACTTTGACATATCGCATGACCGTGACTTTTTTCTTTTTCTTCTTTGCCATTATTCATCCACCTCCGGTGGGTTTGTTTCATTGTAGTACCATCCGAGAATGACGCCTCTCGATGGATTGTTGTTGGTATGTGCCACGACACAAAAATCTCCGACCTGTGGTGGGTCGAATAAGAGCTTCTCGAAATGGTCAGCCGACACAGGTTTTGTCTCGGGCGAGGTGTCGTGGATCACTCCACGCAAAAACGGGCGGAGAACCGGGAGCATTTCTGTCGTCAAATCGTCCTGGTCTTCATAGACGACTTGAGCCATTCCGTTTTCAATGTCCACCTTTGAAATCTGTCCAATGCGGATCATCTTCCGCCACCTCCTCCGACATCGTTATCCTCTATGCCACCACCGACTTGTACTTTCTTTTTCGTTGGTATCTTATGCAGTGTGAGGTCGATTGAATAACCTTTTCCGATCTTGTGTTTAGCCTCGTCGATGAAGTATTTACCCGACGCTTTTCCAAATCCGGTGAGCTGCACACATCCACACGCGATTAAGCGAGGGTCGGGGTCGACTGTCATTGTCATCGTGGTCATCTCTTTGTTTTTCTTTCGGAGCGCCGCTTTTGCTTTCAACTGTGCATCCTTTTTAGAGAACGCCGACACATTGAGTTTTAACTGGCGACCTTTCTTTTTACCGGCTCTCGCTTTGTGCTTTTTATTGCTCGATGAGTCTGTATAAGTGACCTTTGCGCCCTGATAGGTTTTCTGCATCGTGGTGTTCCACTCCCAGGTCTCGGTGATCCCGCCTTTACGAGTGATCGTCATGAGAGGGGATTTCTTCTCATATTTTTCCTCATCATAGATTATGATTTTTTTGTTGTAGACCTTTAACCCTAACCCATATTCATCGCAGATATCTTTTAAGAAATCCGCGTCGCTCTGGTCGGATTGCTCGATCTCCTTGATCTTGATTTTCGATGCGTCATAGTAGAGTTTTACTTTTGCCCTCTTTGCGATCTTATTCGCCACCGACTGAATGGTCGTGTTTTTATAAGTCTTTTTCCGCTCCGTTCCCTTGAACTCGGTTTTAACCGGAGCAGACAAGGCTTTTATCGTAAAGGTCGACGGAGAGAATGCTGCAGTCAAATCATCAATGACCATATCACCGGTCTTGAATGACTTTGTCTGGTTTTCCTTATTCCAATCATTTAGAAATATCTGCGCACTTATCATGGCACCCTTGAGCGGTTTCCATTTACGCAAAAATCTCATGTCGGAATTGTCAAGGGTAAAGGATAGTTCGTCGCTTATCCCTGTCGCCGCGTCGTTATACTCCACAGTTTCGATGTATGGTAAAAGTGACCTCGTGACATTCTTCTTCTCATAGGTCACTTTTACACTCGCGCGTCTTGCTTCACCTTCCATTTAGTTCCTCCACTCTGGGAATCCGTCCGACTCCTCTGCAGGGAGTTCGGGTGTCCATATATCAACGCCTGCACCGAATATCGCAACACCGATGAGTTTCGGGTTGTTCTGCATTAAAAAGTCTGCGTGTATCTCTGAACCATAGACTTTCAATGCGATCGAATCCCAGGTATCACCTAATTGAGTTTCGTAAAACATCACAACGCCCTCCGCATCTCATCTTTTGCAATCTGTTTGCAGATTTTCCTTACCTCGTCCATCGCAAGCGACGCACCCTGTTTGATCTCCTTTTTCGTAGCACCGGGAGCAGATATGTTAAGCGTCGGGGAAATGGTAACACCGCTCACACCCATGGCCGCTCCTGCCGCTTTGTACAGTTCGAGTGATCTCTTTTTCCTGTTCAGCGGAATAAACGCCTCGGGTCCTGCCTCACCGAACACACCTGCGGTCGGTTTGTCTACGATGTCACCCTCTGCCATGTACTGATAACCTTTGGTCACTCCATTCCCAGGCTTTGGCTTGTTGCCGTTCGGATTTAATAACCCTTTGGCATAGTAACTCATCCCTGCGGTCGCCGCTTTGAAATTGTCAAAGTAATTCTGACCTGCCACACGCCCTGCGGTTGCCGCGTCCTGCGTGATGCCGGTCATCGTGCCATCCATATTCTTGTCGATGTTTCCACCGGCTTGTTTATAGTCCTCAACCCATTGTTTCGATGTGTCCGCCTGTGCGCCACCGACATACTGTGATGCGAACTGAGCCATTGACGCCTGTGCCTGGGTGTATGAATCAGATGTTCCTGCCAACCCAGTGATGAGTTTTGAATCGCTCGAAAATGGGTTTATGTAGGAAAGCCATCCAGATTCCTCTGCCGATGCGTGCTGCAAGGTTGAAAGGATTGAGCCGACTGAACTTGACCTCGCTCCTGGAGACTCAAGTATCTTTGATGTCAGTTCATATACGGCGTCTCTCGTTGCCTGGTCATCATATAAAGTACCATTTGCGATCGACTCCCCATAAGTGTCCATGAGGGTATTGAATTGGAACGACACGCCTCTGTCGGTCGCTTCTTTTTTCTTCGCCTCGGCTGCAGATGTCACATCCGCTTTCTGACTTTCTGCCTCAGCTTGTGTTATCTCTCCCAAACGATACTTGGCATTGATTGCGGTCAGCGATGACTTGGTCGCTTCATCGATTCCCTCATATTCTTTCTCGAGGTTTTCATTGATCTGATTCTGCAGTTCCTCAAAGTTAGATGCGGTCAAGGCTTTGCCTGTCCACTCACCTGCCATCATATCCCAGTTGGCCTGTGCCTCTGCGTCAGATATAGCCTGGGTGATCTCATCCATCGCCTCGAGGGTTTTATTGATGACCGCCTCGGTGTCTGGTGTGAGGCCATTCTCCAATGCGTCATCGAGGTATTTATTCAGATTCTTCGTGAGTTTCTGCATCTGACCATCGAGTTCAGTATAAAAAGCATTGTTCTCTTTATCGAGAGCCTTTGCTTTTTTACCATCCCCGAATAATAACTTGGTTGATACAGATACCTCATATCCTTTCTGATCGATTAAGTCCTGTGCAGATTTAACGAAAGATTTCACGGACTCGACATAATCTTCTGAGTCCTCTTTCGATACCGTTAAGCCTGCCTCGATCTTCCAGTTATATTTCCTTATGGCTCTTGATGCGTCAGCCATCGCCGATTCGATTTTAGCGGAATCACCGAGAGCGGAGATGAGTTCATCGACTGTCTCTAAATCTCCACGACCGACGATTTCTTTTGCCGCGTCCTCTAAATCCTCCATCGACATTGTGAGGTCGCCGAAATGCTTTGCAAGGTTCGCTCTCTTTGCTTCCTTACCTGCCTCGATGGTTGCCACCGCAAGTCCACCGATAGCCATAGCAACGCCACCGATTATGGCTATAACCGGATTAAGTGACATAATACCCGAAAGAGCAGTCACGACTGACTTGATACCACTCGCAACCTTGAATGTGATGATTGCTGATCCGATCGCGCCTAACGCTCCTGCGATGACAGACGGATTTTCAATCAGCCACTCCCCGATGGAAAGGAACGGAACGGCGAACGCACCGATCGCACTCGCCACATCCATGAATCCCTGTTTTATCGCGGGAAAATTATCAATGAACCAATCTCCGAATGCCTGGATACCTTTCGTGGCCGCCTGGACGATCTCACGGAGTGGTCCTTGCAGTTCGTTATAGATTCTGACACCAGTTCCCTCAAGAGCCGACTTGAATAAGGTCACATCGCCTTTCAGATTGTCGAGTTTGGTCTTCGCCATCTTATCAGCTGCGCCACCCGCATTCTTGATGTCGTTTCCGAGGTCTTTCCATCTCTGGTCGGTCGTACCTAAAAGAGCGTTGACCGCTTTGATGTCAGTTTTATTAAAGAGTTTTTTGAGGAGTGCGGATTTTTCCACATCTCCCATGTTCTTGGTCTTTTCGTTGAGTTCCTGCATGATGTCTTTCATCTCGCGGAAATTGCCCTTATTGTCCTTGACATTAAGACCTAACTGTTCCATAACGCCCCTGGCTTTATCAGTCGGAGCGGTGAGAGAGAGGATCATATTGCGGAGTTTCGTTCCACCCTCCGCACCTTTGATTCCGTTATCAGCAAGTAGACCCAAGACCTCTGTGAGTTCTGTTGTTCCACCCTTTAACACTTTAGCTGTGCCACCTACCTGCAGGATCGCATCACCTAACTGTTCAACTGAGGTGTTTGATTTAGACGAGGTCTGTGCCATCTGATCGACTAACTTGTTAGTCTGTTTTATCGAAAGACCGAGAGCGGACTGTGCGTCCGTTACCTGGTCTGACGCGCGACCGAGTTCCATTTCTCCTGCCGCCGCAAGGTTTAGTACGTTCGGGAGCATGGCAATCGACTTTTCTGCATCATACCCGGCGAGTGCCATGTACTCTAACCCCTCGCCGCACTGTTTAGCCGTAAAAGCGGTCGTGGAACCATACTCCAGGGCGGTCTTATTAAGGCGTTTCATTTCCTCATCGGTCGCACCGCTTATCGCCTGGACGGATGACATCTGTGCCTGAAACTCCGCACCCGCTTTGATGGATGCACCGAGACCTGCAGCGACACCGACGCCTGCAACCTTTGCCATCTTTCCTAAAGTCTTTATAACCTTATTCGAGACAGAATTGACCTTGTCGATAGAATCGCCCATGCTCTTCATTGATTTTGATGTCTGCATGGACGATGCCGCCGCCGTCTTCGAGATGGCTCGGAGTTCTGATTTAGTTTTCCGCATAGACGCAGGGAGAGACCTCTCGATCTCACCCGCGATCTTGATTGCTAACTGGTATTCTTTCCTACCTGCCATCTTCATTCTCCCTTATCTCTCTTAATTCATCCATCAAGTCTTTGTAATCATCAGCGACCCTATATACCTCATAAGGGTGTATGGACTTATAATAATCAAGTCCTGTGTTTGTCCTTATTGCAAGGAATAGACAGACCTTTCGCAAGTCGTCAAAGTCTATTCCTAAGTCAATAAAAAATATCTTGTGAGGTTTTGGATTGTGATATAGTCCTTTGAGTGCAAACTGTGTAACAACTCGATCGGGATGCCTGTTTTCTGAATATACAAATTGACGCCGAACTCTAACGTGTCATACACGTTTATGGTATGTGCTAACCTCGGATGAGTGGCTTCCAACAAATTGAGAGCCTTGTCTACATCCGCCCCGGTGATTGAGTCCTTTTCTATCATCGGGAGTTCGGTGATCTCTTTACCTTCAAACATAATCGGGTGAGAGAGTTTGAACTTCTTCTCATCCTCTTTTTCTTCCTCGTTAGTTTCCTCTTTGATTTCTTCCTTGATTTCTTCTTCCATTTGACCCACACTTCCTTTCTAAAAGAAAAGGCGGGCAGTCGCCCACCCGCCTTATTGTTTGTTTTATGAGAACGCTCTGATCTCTGCGAGCATATCCTTGCCGTCCACAACGTATTTCTCGTTGTACTTGTCCAGCTCGAATGCGACTTTGTTGTCGCCGTTCTTATACTGGAGTTCGACTTTCAGATATGACACATTGAACTTAACGTTCGACTCGTTGCGCTTGCCTGCCTCAAGAGTTCCGAGTTCGTAACCCTTGACTTTGCCGCCGACGATGACCTTAACGCCCGAATACTCCATGGCGCCGGATGCCTTAACCGTTGACTGCTGAGTAGCGCGGATCGTCAGATACTCACGCACTGACGAATTGAATGTGAACAGTTCCTCACAGACACAGACGAAAGGAATCGTCCAGTCGATGTTTGAGAAATGTCCGGGGTTGTTTGCGTCTACCTCTCCGAGGATGCCTGCGCCTGTTAAGGTCTCGGTGATCTCATCGAGAGTAGGGAGTGTCAGAGAGTTACCGATACCAATCAGCGGATCAGTCGGTGTTGCTGAATTGCCCTTGTAGACTTTGAAATCATTGATGATCTCGGGGAAAAGTCCTCTGTTATTCATTCTCTCTCACCTCCTCATGCAGAAAGCGCTTCCATGAGCGCCTCCGGATCGTACGATACAGTGAACTCGATATCCTTTGCAGGAGTCGGAACTGTGATCGTCACATCGAAATACAACTTGCCTGCTCCGAGTGTCTCCACGGAGTTGACCTCGGATACCTTGACCTCGCCCTTGATAAGAGCGCCACCCGATACAAGGCCATTGAGGAAGATATTCTCCGAATCAACGATAGCCTCGAGGACTTTTCTGTTGATCGGCTCATCCACTCTCTCGAAATGGTCGATGATGAGGTGGTTGTCATACCAGGAGTAAAATCTCCGAACGTTGATGAATACATCTTTCGGATCGTTCGTATCCGGGAACGCCGCAGTCTCATCACCCCAAAAACGAATGGTGCCGCCTGCCTTGATATAGGTTGCGATGCCCTTATCGTTGAGGACGTTACCCTCCTCGGATGTGAGGATCATCTCCGTACCATCAGCAAGCACGACAGAATCCACATAAGCGGACTTGTTTGACGGCGGATAATACGGAACGCCTGCGCCCTGGTTATAGTCAACCATCTGAAAGAGAGCCGCAAGGTGAGCGGATGCGGTCAGCACATGAGAACCGATCTTTACGAGCGGCCATGCGATTGTGCAGTGCTTATCCTTTACGGATGCAGCGGCTTTCATAGCTGCAGCATCAGACGGCTTCTTGTAGATAGTAGTGTCGACATCGACGATTGCCTCGCATCTGAACACGCCATTGATCCCCTCTGTCAGACCAGCCATCGCCTCTGCGACAGTAGCGTTGTGAGAGAACCCAGGAGCGATCATCGTACCTGCAGTCAGACCGAATGTCGGGTAAACCTTGTTGATGAGTGACAGTCCGGTGTACTTGCCGGTCGAAACGTCCTCGCCACCGATGATGTCGGATGCGCTTACGCCTGTCGGGTCAAGTGCCTTACCTGCCACAGATACACTCGCATGAGTTCCGGAAAGGATTGTCACAACGAGATAATCGTTCTCGTCATGCTCTACCGCATAGTCCGTACCGATCACGAGCGTTGTGTCGTCGTCTTTTACGACAAGGCTATCATCGATGAGCATATACTTCTCCTCGAGTGTACCCTGTCCGTCTGTGATTGTCACAGTAGTAGCGGCAACCGTTTTCGTATGACCTGCCTTGCTCGGGTCGAGAACGTTCACGAAGATGATCGGCGCTACCTTGAGAGCCGAAAGGCTTGCGAACATACTCTGGCAGAGTGTGAACGTGTCAAACTCATCCGAATAACCGAGCTTTGCTTTTGCCTCCGCGAAGGTGTTGCACAGGATCGGTACATTGACCGCCGACGCAGGGTCAGCGAGTTTATGAACCGGTGCAAGACCTACAACAAACGGAATGCCGGTCGTAGTCTGACGAGGTTTCGCGAGCTCTGTCGCTTTCTCGTTGACATAGACTCCATGTTTCATGTCAATACCTCCTTATTTGTTGATTGCTTTTGCGACTGTCTTATAGATTGTCGCAAGTCTTGACTGTATATTCAGCTCTTCTCTTGCTTTTCCAAGCTCCTCGATCGGAATAAAAAGAGCCTCAATCATCGGTTTGCTGATACCGATCCGGGTGGCAATCTCATCCACCTTCTCGGCAGGAATACCATCAAGGAAAGTGGATCGTGTTGAAATCACACCCTTGATGGAGGGTCCGATGTAAAAAGATTGTGTAAAGGCGGATTTTTTCCTGGTCTCTTTAACCTCAACCTTTGTCTCGGTCTTTACAACCTCTGCATTCGCCTCCGTCTTTTTGTTTGCCATCTTTTCCTCCTAACTGAAAGAACTTACCCGACTAATGCCGGGAACTTGCCATGTCATACCGATCGCCGCGAAATATCTCGGATAAGTGATCTCATCATCCGGGGAAAGAGCGAATGAAAATCCATCGGGATCGCATCGGAAATTACCGAGGAAATTATTCTCGATGAATCTCTTTTTAATCACATTGAATATGTGGAACGCATAGTGTTGGTATTGTCTGTCCTCGTTCTCGTAGTAGATACCGATCCCGATTACAATACTCACCGGCTGACGCTCACCCATATTGACCACATTCGAATCAATGAACTTGACAAGCAGATAAGGGAAATCCTTATTCTGCTCACTCTGTTTCTCGTGCATCGGGAGTAACTGTTCAAAGATGTTGGGCGCACCCTCTGTTCCATCCCTTTTCGGGAGTTTCATGTCCTCCGTGAGTCTTCTTAACTCGTCCGCCAGTTCATGGCATAGGAGTTCCTCAGTTAACGGAGCGTGAGGGTCTTTTTTGGGAACGTTTAAGAGTTCCCCGATCGCCTCCTGGTCTATCTCAATTCTCTCATCCATGGACTATATCCATCACTTTCTTTATTTGCGCGTCAATCTCTTTGTGCAGGATATCAGATGCCTCTGACTCCACTTTCTCGTATGCTTTGCCGACCATCTCCGGGAATGACGGACCCATGACCTGCTCAATAGTCTCGCCCTTACGAACGAAAACGCCCGTGTGGTTTGAGCCATTTGCATTGTGCATGATCGCCACGAATCCTTTGTTGCCATTCTTCCTTACATGGCCACCGCCCGAATCTTTTCTGACCTGCGCCTCAACCCATGACCCTGGGTCAGACCATATAACAGGAGAACTTGGACTTACCTCTGATTTAATCAAGGGGTTCGTTCCTTGTTGCTTGTATGAAATAATTCTTGCGGGGTTGGCATAGGTCGCACTTTTTACTTTTTCAACGAAATCCGCCGCATCCCCTTCGGTCGTGTAGAGATTCTGCACTTCCTCGCGGATCATCTTCTCGATGACTTTGCCGGCTTTGTTCGCGGCGTCCTTCATGACTGTCGGAGCCTTATATGCGATGCCGTCAAGTGCTTTGGTTATCGTGTCTAACTGTCTTTGGTCAACCTTGAACCATTCCTTATTCATCCGATACTCCTAAATAGATGACATACACTCCCATCTCTTCATCTACCTCGACGACACGATATATCTCATCATCCAGTCTGAATATGCGCCTGGATACTGTCGGCTTGTCGCCATAGTCCTCGGCTTTCACATAGACTTTCAGATATTTCTCGAATATAGCGTCACCGATGACATGGTCTTTTGCTTTCAGAGTTCTCTCATCCGCATTGATCTCATCGATCACGGCAGGGATTTCCAAACCGTCAACCTTGTGGATTTCTGCGAACTCGTCACACTCCAAAAACACCGAGAGAATATCATCTGCGACATCATCCTTGAATGTGTTCATGTGTCCTCCATAAAAATTGCCCTACGGAAAAGCGATTCGCTCCTCCGCAAGGCAAGAGTGTGGGTGTATATCGAATCTAACTGGTTATCAGTTGTTGCGGTCTGCGTCCACATAGAGCCATGAATCGGTAAATACCGGATAAGGCACAGGACGGCTGAACAGACAGATGTCCTTGACATTGTCTGCAGTGTTTGCCACCGCACGAGGAACGAATTTCTCTGCGTATGACTTATACTCCGCACTGTCGCCGGTTCCCTCAAGGAATGTAACCTGACCATAAACGGTCTTGCCCATTCCAGGAGTGAGCATAGCGATCGTGTTTGCAGGCAGGATTCTCGTCAGAGTTCCGTCTGCTGCTGCGAACCACTCATCATAAGTGAAGAGTGCGAGCTTAACTCCGTGAACAACGAATGTGCCGTTATATACGACACCCTCAGGTGTCTCAATCGGTGCGATGTTTCCGATCTCGACGCGTCTCTTGTCGAAGTAGTCGAGGAAATCCGGATCAGCAAAAAGTCCTGCAGCCACATCTGCGGTGATTACAAGGTCAGTTGCCTTGAATCCACGCTTATGGAGTTCAGACGCCATCTTATAGAGGGTGTCTACCTTCTCCTGTGCGGTCATATTATTCCACTTTTTGCTTGTCACGAAGCGGTTGCCGAATGAAGAATCGAAATACTGGAGAACTCTCTCCTGTGCGTTCTTGTCGGCTGCAGCGTCCTCTGCGGTCGCATACTGCTTGATTGTGACCTGTCCTGTGGTGATGATGTCTGCACACATCTGCTCGAGACGACGAGAGATTGCGTTGCGGTGCTCATCCAGGATGTCAGCCTCAAGCTCACGCTCACGGTCTTCCGGTGCGCGGTTTGAATCCGGGCTCTCACCAAATCCTCTCTTCTCGAGGTCGTCCGGTGTGATCGGTGTCTTCGGTGCGATGGTCGGAGCCTTGATGCGATCAGTACGCATCGCCTCACTCTCCATCACGATTCCGTTGATTTTCGGAATCACGAACGGAGCCATCTGTCTGCCCTGCTTTTTAGAGTCGATCATGACCTCGGTGGAGTAGAAGTTCTTCCCATCCGGGAAATATCTATCCTTGAGGAACTGAGCGACCGGGTACATCTGTTTTACAGCGTCAATGAGCTGATAGGTATCTGTTACCATGTCTTATGTCCTCCTTGAATTATTTCAGTACGATTCCAACCTTGCGCAGAGCGTCTACATCTGCGTCGGTCAAATCAACGTCAGTTACGATCTTGTCGGCTTTAAGGTTTCCTGCAGTGAATACCGTTACCACTACCGATGTGTCGGTAGATACAAACGGCTCTGCCTCTGCTACGATAGCGCACGGAATACCATCAGCCGCGTGTGCGGAATAGGTTGCCGCTCCTGTGGACTCATCGAATGCTACATCGATGACCTGACCTTTTTCGATCTGTCCGTCAGCAGACGGAGAAATCGTGAGTGTGAGGTTGTCCTTCTCGATCGGCATCTCGCCGTCATAGATCAGATTGTTCTGGGGTGCAACCTCATGTGTGTTGAGCTGAACTGCCATATCACTTGCCCTCCTTCTTCTTATTGACATACGATGCCATAGCGTTGGCATCCTCGTTCTCTTCCTGCTCCTCCTCGGGGTCTGCTCCGACCTCTCCTGCAGGCTCCGCATCCTCGAGAGCGTTCTTCATATAGTCGGCTCCCTGTGTCTGCGCGTTCTTCATCGCCTCGTATGCAAGAGTTTTTGCATCGACACGATTCTCGCCATACTTTGCGTTAGCGAGTGCCTCGGGTGTCACCGAGTTTGCGATCTCGTCCAGCTCTCTCAAGCGGGCGTTCTCTGCCTCGACACCTTCCTGTCTGGCGGCGTCAACGGCTTCCACTTTTGCTGAATCAACCCTATCCGCAACGAGTGCGTCGAGCTCTGCCTGAGCCTCGGGGTTTTCAGCGAGAAATTCGTTGAGTGTCATAACTCTACCTCCATTCTCTGATGTATTGTTTGTTGTATTCTGAAAGGCGTCGCCGCCGATTTCAGCATCTCCGAAGATAGCGAGTGCAAGTTCCTCCGGGGAAAGTGAGCCATCGTTCCCGATTGAGGACTTGCTCTCGATGACAGATTCCTTGAATCCATCTGTTCCCATTATGAGGTTCTTTAACTCGTTTATCTTGGCAGTCGGGATAATAGGAGACACACTTGCCGCGATGTCCGTTACCTCGAACTCGCCATGAATCCACCCGTCAGCAAATCCCTCTGCGATTGCTTCCTGTGGTGAATACCAGGATTCTTTGTCCATGATCTTTTTGAGTTCACGCTCGTCTTTTCCTGTCTTACGCTTATACGCATTAAGGATTGCCTTGTTAAACTCTTTCAAGACCTCACTCTCGTGATCCATCTCGCGATAATCGCCCTCTGCGACGCCCTGGGTGTTGTGGATCATCATCATCGAACCATCACCCATTAAGACCTCATCACAGGCACACGCGATAAATGATGCGGCGCTTGCCGCCCATAAGATGTGAGCCGTGACCTTCCCCTCGTGGGATTTCACGCGATTGTAAATCTCGAATGCGGCTAAACACGACCCACCCGGAGAATTGATCTCCAGTGTGACATCTCCATCTGCCTCATCGAGTGCGTCAGAAATCTGACTCGGACATATACAGTCCATGTCGAACCATTCATAGACCCATGCGTGCTCGTCAGGCACAACGGGTCCTTTCATTTTAATCATCATCCGATTCCTCCTCCGGCTTCATATCAGCCATGATTTCATACTCATGTTTTAATGTCCTTACATTGTCCTCAAAGTTTGTGCCGTTGATGGCCGCCGCCTCTTCCTCATGCGTTGAAAGACCCGCCTCGATACGTGCGACCGCCGCCGCCACCTCTCTTGTCGGTTCGAGGACTGACGGAGCAGGCCCCGTCCATGATGCGTTTGTATATGCCCTCTGAATGAGAGGGTCATTGAAAAATCCGGGACAAACGATGCGACCTTTTGCGACCGCCTCATTGAACCATAAATTATATACCTCCTGGCAGAAATCACGGATGAACCACTTACGCCTCATGCGGAATGCTTTCCACGACTCACTCATCGCACCCTTGGCGGCTGAATATGACGCGGAGAACTTTTTCTGCAATACCTCGGGAGCGATCTCAAGCGCCGCCCCTACATGAATGCTCATCGCATTGATGAACTGTTCAAAATTGCCTGTCGGGTGTGTAGCCTGCAATGCCTGGACACCCTCGCCCTCCTGCAGGAAATGAACGCTTGCTCCTGTGGAAAGAACAAGCTCATCATCCTCGGGTTCGGGTCCTGTTGCCTCTTCTAAGTCATCCCCGGTATATGCACCGATATCATCCCCTGTCTCGGTCGTGATAAAGATTGAGAATATCGCACCGATGACCGCCGCGGTGATCTCGGCTTCTGTGTATCTCGTGATCTGCTTTAAGGATTCCAAAATAGGAGCGAGGAAAGGCGTTCCTCTGTACTGGTCAGCACGTTCGGAATTGAAAACGTGGAGAATGTTAGGATTCCCTGTTTTCTTTCCTCTCTTTTCTATCCTCACCCATTTATTCTGACCGTATCCATCATCTCCTGGATGTTTCGTTGAGATGTAGTAGGCAACCACCTTGCCATTTTTATCGATCTCGACACCGTTGACAATCTTTGACCCATTCTCAAGGGTTGTCTTTTTATAGTCGCCATTCGAACCATCGTTTGATACTCGGTCTGCTTCAACGAGTTTCAAGCGTAACTGATACGGCATCCAGGGTTTTTCTGATTCGTAACGGATCAGGCAGAACTCCTCGCCATTCATCAGCCAGTCAGAGAATGCGATCTGCTGCAGCTCATAAAAGTTATTTTGATCGTTGTTGTCGCACATCGTGGACTCTGCCCACATAGCGAACTCTTTCTTGATCTTGGTTTCAAGCGCCTCAGCTTCCTCTCTGCTTATTCCCAAGAACTCATAATCAACACGAGGTTTCGGAATAAGACCCTCGCCAACGACGTTCGTTCTTGTTGAGTTTATGGCCGCCGCTCCGAGTGTCGAGTTCATGTAAAGGTCACGAGAACGCTCACGCAAGGTCTTGCGGTTCATCTCGATGTCTCGTTCGGGTGATCCCGAATCAGAGCGCCACCTCTTTGTCGCAGGTCGGTTATGGCTTGCGCCTCCGTGAGAGTAACCGGAGTTCAACACCTCTTGGATCGTTGTGATACCGAGGCGGTTCTTCTCACTCTGCAAGCGAGCTGCCGAACGCCTTGCCCCTGCCGCAGGACTTATGGAGTTTACCATCTTGTCAATCCAGTTCATATCTCACCTCAATCGTAAAAATAAGCACGACCCACTCTGCGCTTGGTTGTTCCTCTGGTCTCAAGGGCGTTAAGGTCTGCCTCGAGTTTTTTTATCATCTCCTGCACATCATCAAGGTCTGCCCTTGTGAGTGACCTTGACCCGATCTTGTATTCCTTGGCGTTTAGGATTTTCTCTTCCGCCTCATAATATAACTCAAGCCGCATCTTTACTTTCTTAATGCGCTCGATCACTGTAGTTGATTGTTTCATAGGTCACTCCTTATCGTCCGACGCCTGCGCCTTGGTTGAGGTGTCGGCTCTTTTCGTTCCGTGTAGTTGATTCCTTTTTCAATTTTAACCTCTAACGCATCCCAGTCGGGATTGCGTAACATCATACAGGCTAAATTGTAATTGAATAAATCGAAAGGCTCGTTTGCCTTTCCGCGAGGTTTTTTCCATTCTGTTTTTAACTTTCCATTCTTCATGGTCGTTATTTTATGCTCGCAGGTTAGTCCGTCATAGTATGCGGCATCATACCCGCGCCCCTCGTCAGATGGAAAATGGCAATATCCCTCGCCCGGTGTCCGAATGTTAAGGTGGTTGATTATCATTTCCTTACCGGCATTGACACCGAGAATCTGTAAAGGTATCCTATCCCTCACGATCTTCTTGCCATCGGGTGTGAGTTCGGTCACATCCATCTTTGACCCCGAGTGGAGTAGTTGGATGCCCTCTTTATTTGCATAACCTTTGACCGGGTATAAGGTCATCCCTCGGTTAAGGAAATCGAGACAGTGGTTTGCGACCGCTATGGTGTGATCGCCACCAGTATCAATGGCAACCGCCGCCGCTCCGATCCGTGTGCCGTCTTTGTATTTCCACGTTCTGTGAAGATACTCCCACAGTTGATCCCACACGGCATTCTGTTCGATATCTCCATAAATCTCGGTCTTGTATAACCCCCAGGTCTCGAACTCTCTTGCCCATCCTCTGAACTCGACCTCGAATCTGTCGTGCTGAACGTCCACCGCCGCCGTGACCATAATTACGCCATCAGGAACTTCACATCCGTATTCCTCGGCACGAGAGGATATGTCATCGGCTGACTGGCCTTTAGAATCCACTCTTGTGTCATCCCATACCTCACCAAGTTTCAGATTGTAAAAGGTCTGCAGGTCGGTTGTGTCGTGAAACTTTTGAGCCTTGTGTACCGCGTCTCTGAATATGTCAATCAGTTCCTGCCATTCTACCCAGGGAGAGCCGAGAGCATTTAAGTGAAAACTCCTGCAGGCTTTCGCGTCGGGGTTTCCGACTATCCATCTGTGGTTTGATTCTTTCCAAAAACGCTCCTCGGTGACCTCTCCACAGTCGACACATTTCATCCCGACCTTTTCAAAGTCTACCCGATTCCAGTCGTATGGTTGGAACGTTCCACAACAAGGACACTGGACACACCATTCTTCCTGTGTGCCTTTTTCATATTCGGACTGTATTTTAGAATCCGTCACCGTTGTCGGTGTGGATGTCTTGACAAACTTTTTATTCCAAAACGATGTTGCACGTTCCTCGGCGAGTTTCACCGGGTTTCCCTCTTCCCCTGCAGAATCAGGGAATCTATCAATCTCATCCATCCATACCACCCTTATAGGGAATGATGCGAGCGACGCAGGGGAGTTTGCTCCGGAGAGGACCATATATCCACCGGCATACTCCTTATAAAGGATCGTGTTGTCCGAATCCCTTGATTTATCAGAAATCTTCTCGCGTAGTACATCCACATCCTGGATGGTTTTCGCGAGTCGGGATTTACTGAACTTTTGGATCGTGTCTATCGTCGGCATGACCATCATCTGTGTGGACGGCTCATAATCGACATAATATCCAATGCCTGCCGTGATGATTAAGGTCTTTCCGACCTGCGCTGACGACTTAACGACCACCGACTGAATGAGCGGGTCTGATATAGCGTCCATTATGTCTTTCTGATAAGGAGCCGTGTCACAGGAATACTTGCCACTCACACTTGATCCGCTTGGGAGTACAAGGTTTTTCTCTGCCCACTCGGACACCGTCATCGGGTCTTTTATCTCCCACAGACTGCATAGGATTTTGTCTAATCGCTCATCCCATTCCTGACCTGTCATTCCTCATCACCTTCACCCACCTCTGTTCTATACTCGTCGGGGTCATAGTTGTATAACTCCGTGAGTGCTTTTTCAATCTCGTCTTTCATAATAGAAGAGATTTCAAGTTTTTTCTTTCCCTCGAGTTTAGGAGCGACCTTGTTTGGCATCGCAAGGAGTTTCGACTTGCATTTCAGAATGTGGTTGGCATATCTAAAATGAACTCGCTCGATGTCGACGAGGTTTCCTTTCATTTCTTCGAGTTTCATCTGATCGATCTCGTTTTTCGTGTGCTCGTGTTTGGCACGCTCGATGTCGATGTGTTGAATGCCCTCGTCAGTGATCTCCGGCATAACGGGTTGTTTCCTCTGTGCCTTTTCCTGCAGATAAAGGATATATGAATGCACCGCAGGGAGTAGATCATATCTGCGCTGCGCTTTCTTTCCGGTCTCGACTTTCACGAGTTCCGGAGTTAAAATCCCATCGGCAGTCAGTTGTTGAATGCGTCTGTCAGTTAGTCCGAACAGTTTCGCAAGCTCTTTCGTTCCGACGAGGTTTTTCCCGTCTGTCTTTTTTGTTGCCATTTACTCACCCACATTTTTGTATAAGCACTCGAAATTGACCGAGTTGTTTCCGCTCCCAAGCGTCGAGCGTAACTGTGACGCCCACACGAGAACGAATCGTTTGTCATAGATCGGATAATTCGAAAAGTACACATCAAAGTTTCTGCTCGCTGCCCAATCGAAAAACTTGTCATAATCAAAGGCGTCAACATATTCAGCCGTGCCGATGTACGGAGGGTCACAGTAAACGACATCTCCGTCCTGGTATTCATAATCATCATACGAAAGTCCGTGACCGAACTCTAACTGTTGCAGACGCTCCAACCGAGATAGTTCGTCTAACTGTTGCAGACGCTCCAGTTGATTCATGTGTTGGAGTTTTCCGTTGATGCCTTTACCGGTGCTTTTGATATACCTTGTGAACTGCATTCGCCTCGTGCGGATATCCTTTGCGGTCACCGCTTTTGTGATACCTTTCGCGATCTTCTCAAGCTCTGGACTCCATTTGCCGAACACCACGAAATCGTGTGCAACGTGTTTTATGTGTTCGATGTCCTTTCCATATAAATAGGTCGTTCCTTTGTTACCGAACGACCATATCTGCCTTATATAAGCATTGTCCTTGTATTCACGATTGAATCTTTCTCTCGTGATGAACTCAGGCTTGAATACTGAATAGTTGTACTTGCCATTGTAGGCATCCTCAACCAGGTGCGTCACGCCTGCGTTAAAATCTCTGTACCACACGCGCTCATACTTGCCCGAGAGTATAGCCGCGTGGCTCATAGCGAACCCTCCACCGAATAGGTCGACAAACCTTTTTCCACTCGGCAGGCGTTTCAATATAGCAGGAGCAATCTTTGACTTACTTCCCATGTAGGGGATTCCATAGTTCTTCATAATACCTCGAACTCGAATCCACACTGCGGGCATTGACAGAGTTTATTATTCTTCGGCTCCTTGGCCTCCTGTTCATCAAAGAACTGGTCATCGGAGATATCTATGTCTCCGAGCATCGCCTTGATTTCATTCTCATCGAATCCGGTCACGAGCGTGTCCAAGTCGGAGAGGTCTATCTCTCCAATGACTAATGCAAGTTTCTCCGGGTCCCACTCTCCGTCGATTTTGTTGAGGGCAACATTGAGTGCTTTCTCTTCTGTCTTATTGAGGTCGACTAACACGACCGACACCGATTCATATCCGAGGTCTTTCAGGACTTTGTATCTCTGATGACCGCCGATGATCGTGCCGTCCTTGTTTGCTATTATCGGATCAGCATATCCGAATGTCTCAATGCTCCTCTTGATAGCCTCATAGTCTGCCCCCCCGGTTGCAGTTCAACGCGAGGGTTGTATTCTGCCGGCTTTAACCAGTCGAGAGGCTTCTCCTTCATGTTCAGTTTTCCATCCATACCCACACACTCCTTTGTGACGAAACGAAGCGGCATATTTTTTGGTCGATACCTACACACCGTTTGGGGTCTTCAGCGCCGCAACCGCCTTTCGCCCTATTCACAGTACCTTTTCGCAAAACAAAAAGCGCGATGCCTTTTTTCTGACCTCTCGCGCTTTCCGCCTTTATCATACTACCACATCTTTAGGTGTTTTTGGGTGTCGTCTTACACTCCCCACGCATTTTCTCTCACGCATATCCCACGAGCGTTCCTGTTTTCTCCCACCTCTCGCCTTGCGGATGGTTGCCATAAGTGTACACCGCACCATCTAACGAATCTTCAAACAAGACCTTGATGGCATCGGGATATTTTTCCTTGATACTTTTCAGAGACAGTGGCTCGTCTGCCTCTGCACACAAGATGAGTCTGTCACACTTCCAGTCCTCGATGATGTTCTCGTCTTCCAGGATCACATCACTACATGAGAGGATGTATAAGAATCCGTCATAGAATGTTATATCCTCATCCGGGAATGTTCTCCCTGTCACGATATCGAACATGACCACCCTCCTTTAGAATCTCAAATCCTCGTCAACTTTTTTCACTCTGACTCTCGACCTTGCCTTGTCCTTTAACTCTTCCCATAGTCTCAATGGGATATTCATCCTCGCCGTGAATGCTCCATCCCATCTGCCTGGGCGCGTGTCGTTCGGTTCTACTTTCAAGTCTACCTTTGGGAGTTCGAGACCGACGCGCATCAACTCTTTGATTCCCTTTCCATCATCGACATACACTTTCACATCACTCATCGTCATCCGCATCGTACCTCGTAGCATTCAGCCCTGTTTTCAGTGCCGCTATCACACAGTAGTTCGCCGCCTCGTACTCGGTGGCATTCTCGGGTATTTCTATCCCTGCCGCCTTGCACATCTTCCTCTGCCTGTCATTCGCAGGTCGTATCTTGGCAAGCTCCTTTTTGATAGCCACGATCTTCTTGTAAAGTTTGTTTGTCTGTCTCATGTTGATGCAGGTTACGATCGCGAGTGCGAGTAACCCGATCCCTGCTGCAATAAACTTGATATCACATCCTGTCATTCCTTTTCTCCTTTCCATGCTCCCGGCATCGGCATCCAGGCGATCACCCTCTCGCCCATTGTGTGAAAGTCATCATCCACATAGCAAGCGACTGTTACCGTTCCGTCCTCGAGTGTTACAAGAGCCGTGCAGTCGTTGTCAGGTTCTTGATCGGTCATGGGTATCCAGTCGGGGTATATGTCGTCGCTTATAGCCTCTGCGCTTGCAGATGACCATCCCTCATATTTCCCCTCTTGGTATGACCTCGCTCTTGATCCTCGTCTGCTGCTTCGCATAGCCGTTCGAGCGTTCACCGCATTTTCTGTCAGTTTCTTTATCAGCTCACTCTGATACATATTCCCTCCTGTCTACCGGGTAAATCGTTGTCGGTGTTCCAACGAGCAGACCCTTTTCTTTTTTGCTCCGGATCGTCGTATAGTATGATGAACCGATATCCACGATCTCATATACATCGTTCGGGTCCTTTATATGTCGGACTTTCTGTCCGATGTATCTATGAAACCGATATCGGCAAGGTCGGCGGTCTGTCTCTATACCCTCATCATATATCGTGTACTGTTTCATCTGCCGCCTCGCTTTCAGTGATGGTCATCCCATATCATATATACTATCAATCCAATGACTGCGAGTAGTAATATCCCGAACAGAATCACCAACCCGGTCACATTGTCCTCGGTTACCTCCACTTTGTTTGTTTGTGGCATCGGGAACCACACTGTCGTCTTTCCGACTTGAATAGGTATCATGCTCGTTTTCCTTTCTTGATCTCGTCGTTCACGATGTTGATAGCGTACTGGACACCCTCTGCCTTGTCTCTGCTCTCGATCTCGAATATCCTTTTCATGTTGATGAGCCTGCTCCGTAACCTTTCGAGCATATCCGAGTATGACATCAAGTCTTTTGTATGCCTTATGTCTGCATCGTCTCCACCAAGTCGTTCGATTGTTCTCTTGAGGCATTTCACTTGATCCTCGTGAGCCTTTTCTATCATCCATCTGCCATCATCCATCGATAACCACCTTATCCCATCCCCAGCATCTTTCCATTCTCTCTCGGTCTCTTCCTGTTTCAAGAATGTCTATGACCTCTTTTCTGTCAATGACTTTGCTTTTCATTCTCTCGATGAGTTCATAGACAACCTCTATACCTCCGAAAAAGTCCTCATCAATGAATTGACCATGAGCATTCGCCTCTTGCCATAGCATTATGATGAGTTTTTGGATTTCTTCGTATTCTCCCATTATTATGCCTCCTGCCCGCCCATAAAGGGCGGGGATTTTAGAACTTGATAGCGAAAACGGGGCGGACGCAAAGAGCATTCGACGCGTTGTAGGCGTCCGCAAGGCCGTAGCCGCTGACATACGCGAAATGAGTCGCCGAAACGACCGAACGGAGCCACCAGTATTCGTATGGTTCACCCTTACGGTCTGCGATCCGGTGACGTCTGTCCTTCATCCACTCAATTTGTCCATCGCACTCTCTGTAATTCTCATCAAGTCCGAAAACCTCCTGAATCGACAGGAGCGTCAACTTGCTTCCGCCTTTGAACGTGACGAACTCGCACGCTTCATCTTCATCCTGACCGCGCAACTCGATCTGCATCTTCGAAAGGTCTTTGAATAAATCGGAATTATTCCATCCGCCTTCCGTGCCACCATTTTCATTTACAGACCTTGCATCATGAAGGCAATCGTCCAGGAGAAACAACATCTTGTCTCCCTTATCCTCGATCGCGGTTGCCGTGTGTTTTTCCTTATGATACATCGCTCCGGTTTCTCCGGGGTAACCCGAATCAAACACCGTCACCCTAACCTTGATCTGATCCCCGACCTTCAATTTGTCTGTGTTGACCTTTTTCATACGCTTCACTATCATTTCGCACCTCCTACATCGTCAAAACCATCTGATTCTCGTTTGCCTGGATCACTTTTTTCTTTGTCTCCTGTGGAATAACCGGCACCTCGTCTGGTGGGTAGCAGGTGATTTCAAGACAGTGTTCGATATCGTTCCATCCGTGTATCCCTCCAACTTGTCTCGGGAGAAACTTCTCCACGACGAGGTTTTTAATCTTGTCAGGTGCCTTGTAAACATCTTTGCAGATAATCGTCATCGGGAGTTTTCCTCTTGATCCGAACCTATATGTCTCGACCACCTCGTTCTTTTTCAACGGGATTGTCTTTTTACTGTCATGCATCCGGTCAAGACCTCTCGCATCTAACACCTCATAGGTTAGGTCTATCGGGTGGAGTTTCGCTTTCTTTCCGACCCGATATCCATGCACCCACCATCCGTCCTTTCAGATCACGACCTCGATCTCGTCGAGCCAGTCATCCATCGCTATCAATTCTCCGACTGTCATTCGCTATCCTCCATGCTCATCTGTGTCTGTTTCGGTTTCCAGTGTCGGCAATCGTCTTTTACTACGCGGAGGTCTCTTTCAGAAATAAGCAATCCTCTGTACCATGGTGTGTTTGTGGCCGCAGGACATTTAAGACACAATAGTTTTCTCTGCCCATATTGTTCTTCTGTAATTTCAACCGAATCCCAATAATAGCAATCCTGGTGGAAATGATAACGATCGCTTGCACTCATACACTCACATCCTTTCAGATTGTCGCCGTGATCTGAATCACATCCGTCCAGTATGGCTCATATTCTTTGGCTTTCTTTTCGATTGCCTTGTTGAACTCCTCATCGGAGAGTTCTTCATACTCAGGATCATATTCCATCTTTTCTGCGAGTTTTTCCTCGAACTCGATCCTGTCGAAAAACACCCTCTCGTCATTGACATCCTGCTCGCAGTTCAGAATCTCGCCCATCTTGAATCTTACATCCGGTGCATACCACATCCCTTCATCCTGGCATACATCCGAGTCAACAAGACATACGATCGGCGTGTCCGGATGTTCAAGTATCAGTTTTTTCAACTCATCCGTGCGTTTTACAATAATCTCGAGTGGTTTCATTCCTCATCATCCTTTCCCGACTCCAGTTCCGGGTGCATCTCCCCGAACAGATGGAGTCCGTCAATGTGTTTGTGCTTCACCCAGTCATACGAGTACGAGAGGTCGGCGGCGATCTGCTCAAGACTCTTAAAATCCACATACTTTGCTTTGAGGATTCTGTATGCTAAAAGGTCGCGCTCTGATAACTCTACGAGTTCGAATATGATCCGCTCCCTCGCCTCTGCATACTGTGTCGTCTCCGTGATGATCTTCTTGGAAATCTCCTCAGTTTTCTTCATGAGCTTTATGACCTGGTTGATGACGCCATCGGGATCGGGTGAGCTCATTACCCTGTCCTTGTCATATCTTATCGCCTTGACACTGTCGATGTTGTCATTCTCGATTTCCGCTCGTAACTTTTTCAAATCATCAATCGTGACCGCCCGTCTCTTTAATTCGTCCAGGTAACACTTAACTGTCATTAGTTCCTCCTTTGCATTTCCCGACCCTTGTGGAGCATATAGCGACCGTTCATCCGGTCGACTTGTAATTCCTCGGTGTAGATCACATCACGACATTTCTCGCATCGGCGTTGTCTGTAAACGCCCTTGCCACATACCGCCGTGTCTATGACCCGCATCTTTCCGCCACATTCACAATTCATCGCAGCCGCTTTCCGCAGAATCTGCAGTATCTGTCGTCAGCCGTGACCTCGTTTCCACATTCCTGGCAATAGAACTGTGTTCCTCTTGCTATCGCCTCTTTCGGGATCGCGTTATACACTGCCGGCTTTGTGAGTTTCATCTCCGCCTCGCTCAACTTGTATGCTCCGGTCAAGAATGAGTGAGCGTTGAGGTTTACATATAACCCGCCTATCGTGATATCTTCTTCCATCGTTTCCTCCCTTCGTGTAAAATATACTTGCCGTCATCCCTTGCGATCTTGTATTCCATCCTCGCTCCTGGAGAGTGTCTCCACCCGTCGAGCATATAGATCGCATCGGCGCAGTCAAGCATTGCCATGTCTATGTGCATAAACTCCATCCAGTTAAGTTTCGGGAGTTTACGACCGATCTTTGCGGGGTTTATTATTTCATGCCCCTGGCTTTTAAGCCGCCTCTCGGCTTTTCTGAAATGTTTTACATAGTCCTTATCGCTTGAAATCGGACCCGAAATGTAAACTATCATGCGTCTCTCCTTATCCGAATCATGATTGATTGGCCGCAGGGGCAGGTCGTAAATGAGAAATCCGATGCGAATGATATGTTTGACTGTTTGCACTTTGGACATTCCCACTTGAAATCTGCAGGATTTACATGAACGACCTCGACCATCTGGTCAAATCCCTTTTTCTTCTTCATCCTCTGCCTCCAGTATGCAATCATCTGACCGCTCGCGTTTGATATTCATCGAATACGGAATGTGAGCCCCTAACTTACACCGCCACATCATCCCTGTGTTCCCGATCTGTATGAATGGGCATTTATTACAAGTATCCGGGAGATAGTGCATCCCTTTGATGTAGACTTTCGGGAGAATCTTATCCCAGTCTATTTTCCCATCGCCACATCGCATAGCCAATCCTCATAAGCCTCCCTCGCTGACTCTTCTCGATCCGCCGCATCCTGCAGAGCATCGAATAGTTCCCATTCATCCTCTATCAGGTCGCCGTCCTCGTCAAACGCTCCCGCTTTCTCTGCGCAGGACACACACAAACATTCGTCTGAATCTATGTGTCTATATGCCGTCTCACCTAACTCGTCATCGCATTCGTCGCAGTAGATGTGGGGTGATTTTCCTCTGTACTTGCATCCACCGCATCCGCCAGGCCAATCGCAACTGAGACAGTCTGATTCCATCCGCACCATATATCCTCCGATCTCATCCGGTCACCGCGTATGTGTCATCCCACCATACGACCCTCTTGAATGTCTCATAAGTCATGTATCCGTATCCGTTATTGCCCCACTGCTCGCCCCAGGAGTTTCGGAACTCGACTTTCTTCTCGATATCGTTATATCCAACGATCACAATGGCGTGTCCTGACTCCGCCTTGTCGATCTCTTTGTCGGTCGGAGAGTTCATCGTATAGGTCGCATCGATGGATGTAAAACACCATGCCACCGCACACGCTATCGGATATCCGGATGCGAGCGCCTGTTTCATCTGCTTCATGTTCTTGAGCTCATACCAGTGTCTGATCTCGTGACCTTTCAGACCGTTCGCGTATGCTTCCTTGCTCGGCTTTTTGTTGAACGGGTTGTCGTTACTCCACACCTTTGAATTGCATACTCCGTATTTCTTGACCATTTTTAACGCATACTCTACGTTAGAACCATCATCGACGAGGGGTTTCTCGTTCTTCTTTTGGTTGTAGTATGTGAAAATGGTCGAGGGAACCCAGGTGTCCGAGCCACTATGGAATAAATAATCATCACATCCGCAAACCGCATTCGCCGTGCAGCTCCCGCCGTGCTGACGATATACCGGACTGAACTTGCTCTTGATTGAGTACGAACTCGGGATGATGACCTTGCAGGCTCTTCTTTTGGTCATACTGAGGTTTGTGAGTCTGCTTGACACCGACCTTTTCTCTTTTTTCTTGCACCCTAACTGTTCCATGCTTACCTCCTAAAGATTTTCTATAAACTCGCCGCCAACCACGAATATGAGGATCGCGATCCCGATGAGAGTGGTTAGTATTGCCGCATCGAGGAACAAGTCAACCTTTCGCATTCTCGATCACCTCCGAAAGTCTTATGACTGGATGTCTCATACATCTGTAAAGGTCTCCGGTATAGATGACCGGCTTTTTCCCTTTCTTCGTTTTCGTGACATCCATCCACACCCAGTTGAGATGATCGTCCACATCCATCCGGATGGTGCCACCATTTATAATCCCTCTATGCGTGACCACCTGCCAGGGCAAGAGGTTCGGATCATACGCAAGTCTGAATGACCCTTTCTGCAGCCGTTTCTTTTTCTCGGCTTTTTTCTTTTCCTTGAGTTTTTCCTCATACTGCTTGGCTTTTTTGTCGTGCTTCGTGAGATTTCTGCTTTCGATAATTCCCGACACATAACTGATGTAATAACTGCTCGCTCCGCCGTAGTATCCGTGACCCTGGATGGCGTATAACTGACCCATCCATGTTTTCTGCTTGGATACATTCCCATATTTCTTCATGAGGTCGAGGAACTGGTCTGTTGAGTCCTCGATGTCGTATATCCGTGAGGACATATTGCCGTAGTATCTGCCGTTGTTATGGCCGCCGCCCGATTCCCCGATAAAAATGCCGATTGCCACGCTCGGGAGAATGTGCATCTCCGGGTATCTCTCGACGAGCCTTTTCACCGCGATCTTGATGTTCCTCTCTGACGCCTCTGCGGTCGTTCCAGTGAACACAAGGCAGATAATACAGATGATCGCTATCATTCTCTTTTTCATTTCAGCCCTCCAAAAAGTCTTTGAGCGGTTTCGCTATTGCCGGGTGTCTCAATTTCCTCAATGCCTTTGCCTCGATCTGCCTGACTCTCTCGCCGGTCACACCGAGGATGTCGCCGATTTCTTTGTGTGTCATCTCGTCACCGCCTCCGAGTCCGTAACGATACTCGATGACCGTCCTTTCCTTGTCGGTTAGACATCGCATCGCCTTATTGAGTCGCTCTTTCATATCGACCCGCTCTGCGATGTGGTATATGATGACAATCTCATCTATGGGTTCGGTCTCAATCTCGATTTTTCTCGGTCGCTTTGTTTTATGCCTCTTTACGAACTGGTTAGTCGCTGACCATACTCTCCGGTCAAGTCCTGCCTTGTCGTATTTATTCCATCTGCTCCCGACATAGCGGATCATGTTGATGTACATCTCCTGGATAAAATCCTCGTCCTCGATTCCGTGTTTCTCTGCGTACCTCGTTACGATGGGAACCGAACCCTCGATGGCATCGTTCTGTGTTTTGTATTTTTTAATCATACTTACCTCCCACAGTCGGGCATCCGTTGAGTTGCTCAATGATTGCCATTTTCTTTGCCTTGCCTTTCATCGGGTTTCCATCCTCGTCAAGGAAGTCCATTGTCTTCATGAGGTGCTTTACAAGGTCGTTTAAGTCATACAGTGTGACCTTTTCCTCGGGCGGATAGTTTTTGACCAGTTCTTCCAGGGTGTCAAAATGTCTGTGGTCATAGTCGAAATATATGTCTCCGTCTTTCGGATCGATTAAGGCTTGTGCTCTGTGGAGCGTTAAGATATCTCCATCCGTGAGTGCCATGTGCTTTCCGTATCCCTCGGACTCGTTCCATACATTCTGCCACGCATCCGAGACTTCCATGAGTGCGTCATACTTCGCCTTGCGAATTTCCTTTGCGTGAGCGTCAACATCTTTTCTCTTCGTGCTCTGTGAACCTCTGTGGATGTAGTCGCTATATTGTTCCTGCAGGTTAAAGAGCTCTTTCCACATTCTCGATACCATTTTCACTCACCTCCCATTACCTCGATGAAGCACTCCTTGTATCTCTTCTCGAGGACTTTTATGAGGTCGTCGCATCCGTCTGCAAGCCTTTCCATTCCGTTTTCGTTTGCGATCGCTCTGACCTTTGTCGCCGCGATCATGTTATCGTGTACCAGTGCCATTAACTGTGCCGCATGGTCCTTTTCATACTGTGTCATCATAGTTGGTAGCCTCCTTTGTTTCGATTGCTTTGGTTTCAAACATCTGACCGATAAGTCCTTTTATGCTATCCGGGATGAGTCGTTCCTCGCGTTCCATCTTGGCGGCAGCTTTGAATGACCGCATCACATTCGACTCGATCACCGGGAGTTTCAGTTCTCCGTCTTCCATCATCGCCCACTCTTTGAGGTTCTGCGGTGATCCGACCGCCCTTTGTAATACCGGTGGGAGAGCATCGAACCGCTCCTGGGCGTGATATGTCGAGTCACATATAGCAGCATGGATGATTGACCATGCCTCTGCTTCGGTCATCGCCGTTGCGTCCTGCGGTCGTAATCTTTCGACCTGGTTGATGACCTGTCCGACTGTCGGTGGGAATCCCTTGTCGTCTGATCGCATGAACTGGATCAGTCCTGCGTTCATCTGCTCGTATGAATATCCCTCCGAGACTTTAGTCCACATATCGATCATCACCTGCGTGTCATCTTTGTTGTATTTCTCAAAATACTTGGGATAGGATTTCTGTACTACGAAACAGAGCTTTGTCGCCTCTTTAACTGTCATCCACACCACCTCCTAACAGTTCATCCCAATAATCGCCAGGACTCGCTCGGTTGTTTTTCGCATCCTGCTCCTCGACCGCTCTGAATACCCATTTACGCATAGCGAGGTAGTGGCTCTTATACTTTGCCCCTTTCATCTCGATGTACTCATCCAAGAACCGGATTGCCTTGTCGGTCTTATCGATCCCGAACTCGTCCTCGAGTTTTGAAAGCTCATCATCGGTCAGAAGAACGTGCGCGTATTCCCCATGCTTATGTTTCTCTTTCTTTTTGTTTTCTTCTCTTTTTTCATCTTCTAATTCTTCTTTATCTTCTACTCTTATATTCTTATTCTTATTGTTAGCGGTTTGTTTTCCTTTTGATTTTGTTTTGATTTCATTTTGATTTTCGTTTGATGTTGTTTGACCTGCGTTTGACCTTTTTCTGCTCGTGTCAATGTTCGGTTTGATTCCCTCGAATAGGGTCTCAAGTTGCCAATCCATATCCTCGGGCATTTCACCGGTCAGCATATAGGTCGTTACGATCTCAAACGCTCTGAGCCTCATCGCATCATCAGGAATCCGCATGATTGCCTTGTGATATGAGGGGTAAAATGTGACCCCTTTCACATCGTAATCTGCCATACACTCACACCTCTCTGATCCGTATTCCGTGAAAATAGAGCATCATTTTTCTCTTGAGGATGTACTCCTTTGTCTTGACGCCCTTTGTGTCCTCGACGACCTCGACCCATTTTTCTTCATCCGTAAATGGTATGTCGAGCCGTTCCAGGTAGACGAAATCTGCCTTGTAGATGACCGCCCTCTCGATCACTTTCCCCTTGACCTTCCCGCCACGCTTGCCGACCTGGTCGGGTTCGCGTTGGGCGGGTATCAGTTCAAAGGGAACTTGTAAACGGAGGTCTTTAATGCGTCCGGCTTTCTCGAGTAGTTTCAGCTCCGAGTATCTTCGAGCCTCTTTCCTGGAATCGAATGTGATCCCATCAAGGACTGTCTTTTTCGCGTGATATTTACTGTGCATTGAAGAATGGAATGTCACCGCTTTGACCCTCCGGAATCTGTACGAAATCATCATCGCCGCCCATCTCAGGCGGTGGCCCCGGATTATCATTGTCGGATGATCCTTTCTTCTCACAGAACTCGATCTCCTCGACGATGACTTTTACCGAGTAGACTTTCTCGCCATTCTTGTTGGTGTAGTTATCGTTCTCGATCCTGCCGACGATCGCCGCTTTCATGCCCTTGTGAAAGTATTTCTCCACAAACTCAGCGGTCTTTCCGAACGCCGTGCAGTTGAAAAAGTCTGTGTTGTCCTCGCCCTCTCTGGCGAATCTGCGGTTGATTGCGATTGAGAATCTTGCGATTGCAAGGTTCGATCCCTGGGAGTATCTGATCTCGGGATCGCGGGTAAAGTTACCCATGAGAATCAGTTTGTTCATCGTTCATACCTCCTTGAACTCAAAAGTGTATTTGTGCGTACTCGGATATTTTCCCGTGTGAACTTTGCTAATATCCTTTGATATATCTCTTCCGAACTGGATACCAAGCGTTGCGCCTGCGTCTGATATTGTCATAAACCATCCCGTCCACTCTCCCGTTATCATTGATCTCGCTCGTACCATAGTTCGAGAGTTGTTTGGATTCATCCTTCCGTTTCTCGTTGCGTCGATTTGATTGTCTCTCTGCGTTCCGCGAGCAAGATTGCACACTCTGTCATCCGCAGGATTGTCGTTGATGTGTCTAACCTCTGGGAGTTCGTATGGGTTCGGAATCCACGCGTCAGCAACCCAAACGTGTTTCCTTTTTCTTATTCCCTTGTAGCATATCCGCGTATAGACTAACCTACCTTGTTTGTCCGGTCTGCCGATGATCTCGTATCCTTCCTCATCACATACGATGCCGTCATACGATATAAGCATTCCGAGTTCGTTTTGTCTCCAGTCATCCGGCAAAGTGTGAAAGAGGAGAGGGTTGATATATCGCGTACCTCTATTTCCTTTCCGAGCCATACGCGCCACCTCACTTGATCTGCATTGAGACTGAATCCTCAAGGTGCGCTCCTGGTACGATAACCCCGTCGAGCAGTGCGTCCTTGATGATCGTCTTTTTGACCATTGATTTTCTGTCGCTATCGGTAAAGTCTGCGAATGATTTGAAGAACTTCTCCGGTATCTGACTCAAGTCGTCAATCTCGACCTTGTTCTTTGTCGTGCGATATGATACCGCAACCTCCGGCAGACTAACCTTTTCGCCGTTCAAGTATTCCTGCATCCAAGTCTTGAGCCTTGCTGACTTATTTTCATTCGCCTTGCGTCTTGCTGCGAGTTTCTTCTCCTCTGTCTTGATTGCGTCTGCCTCGGCATTGAGATTCTTTATCCAACACAGAACATTTCTGATTTTCTTATCGCGCTCCATCTGCAAGTTTTCGAGATACTCGATATCAAGAATCTCTCCGGTCTCGGTATCGATGACCTCGTCTTCTGCCATATCCTCCAGGTGTACGCATCGAAGGATTGCATCGTCGATTTCATAAAGTGTCATTATTGGTCTCCTTTCGTTACCCATCGGGTAATTTTTACAAGTACGATTTTCCGTATCTTTTCATGAACTCCGCTCTGGTATGAGTGAGTTCGTAAAAATACTGTGCGAGCCTTTGTAAATCCTTGTCGTGTGTTCCGTGATCGTGGAGTTCCTTATGGCATCTGACACACAGATAGACTGTTAAGCCGTCCTCGTCTGCGAGTTTTCTCATCGATCCGTGCAGACAGTGATGAATCTGTAAATCTCGCCACCTTCCGCAGATGTAGCACTGTTCGTCATCGCATATCATAGACGCCACTTCTCCTTGATCTTTTCGAGTTCCACTCTTGGCACCGTATCTATCCCCAGGTCTTTTGCCTCTGCCACGATCCCCTCGATAAAGTCGCTCATCTCTTTGGTATCATAGGTCGATGACCCTCTGAATACCTCGTAAATGTCGAATGCTCCGTCGTATTCCAGGAATGTGGTGTATATTCCATCGATGTCGATCTTGGTGCCGTGTTCGACCCTCATAAGAAAAGCGTGCTGACCATACCGGATGAGCATATTCACATATACATTCTCTTTGGTAGTATGCAGGATATCCCCGATCTTACTCATGAGCGCCCACGCATATCCGTTGGCATCGAGTGATCGTTTCTGCCTGTACTCCGTTGCTTTTACTTTGAGGTTTTTGTCCTTTGCCGGGAGTTCGGGCAGCTCAGATGTCGTGAATGTGATCTTGAAATCTCCACTCAAGACATCCTTGCTGACATCATCCAGCCTGCCGATGAACTCCATTATTTAGCCTCGTATTTCTGTACATACGCATCCCATTTCTGAATGAGGATGTTGTATCTCTCATAAATCAAGTCCTCGAATCTCTTGACTCCCATCGCCGAGAGCATAAATCCCTCGAGGTCTTTGTCTCCGCCGCATCGATCTCTGACTGATTTAGCCTCGACATTCGTGATCTTGTCTTTTGGGTTTTTCTCCGGTTGCATCGAATCGGGGTCCTTGTTATCATCCAGGAGGAAGAGTCCGTTCATGGCATATTTCCTCGCATACGATGAAGCCGATCCGGTTACCTGCGATGCGTCCATTCCTTTTTTGTTGACATCAATGCCGGCATACGCCACCACCTCGTGATGTGATCCGTCCTCAGGATCATATACGGCGGCGGTTGCCTTGATGTATGGCTTATCAGCCACGTATACGATATCATCCGTGAGAGTTAGCACGACTCCGTGCTTTTTAAGAATGGGTTTTGCGGTTTCGTAGATATCCTCGACTGACCTATACTTGAACTTGCCAAAATCGTTATACTGGTCTTTTGGAACTTTGATTTCAGCCTGGATATCCTCGAGCTTGTCGAATATCATGTGATAGCCTCCTTTCGCATTTTTTGGTTTCCGGGTGCGCACCCAAGCGACGGAGCGGAATCGAACCGCTCTGCATCGACCTTCGGTTTGATGTTTTCAAGCCGAGCCTTACCTCTTCGCCGCATCATTCCTCTTCCTCGGTCTCGCTTTCGTTACTGTCGATAATCTCAATCTTGCCGATATTCTTTCCGTACTTCTTGAGCATACGAACGACCTCTGCGACCTCGTCATAGTCATTCGCCACGAATACGACATCGTGCGAGTAGTTCCTGTCCTTTTCGTAAACCTTAATCTCGATCATGATAGCCTCCTTATTTGCCCCCGGTGTCGGGCTCCTGCCATGTACAAGCGCTACCCTGTCGCCATGGTCAGTATGCCCTCACGGAGACCAGTTGGAATTAGATTTTCCCACCTATCCGTCCCGACCTTTGGTCTGCCTGACCTTTGGTAGTCGTCACCAGTGGTGTCGATGGAGTTGAACCATCCGCAGGGGTTATGAGCCGTCCGCTGAACCGTCACACCGACCGAGCTTTGATGGAATGTTCCTCTTCACCGCGGTGTGGCAGGGAGTCGAACCCATACCCGAGAATCACCGCTTACGCCTGACCGTCAGGCGAATGCCCCCGAGGGAATCGAACCCTCGACCACGCTCCAACAAGGCATCCGTGGGAGGCTACCCACTCCCCAAGAGGGGAATTGCCGATGTGGGAATCGAACCCACCGGAGTAGCCTTATGGTCGTTTACCTGCACCGTGCTCGGCAACCATGAGGAGACCTCTCATGGATATCGGGATCACTCCCGAAAATGGCGTCGGGGGAGTTGCACCCCCGTTCGCTATCACGCCATCAGTGTTGACAAGAACACTAACTGCCACATCAGCAGAAAGGCCAGCGTACACCCACACACTTCCTTTATGATTTCCCAAGCGGTCATCCCACTGAAAATCTCCTTTGCTTCTCTTATCATGGTAGCCTCCTTAATTTAGGTTGATGCCGTAGTTGGCATCGATAAAGTCCTTGACCGCATACTGTTTCATCACGACCGGGTGGATCGTGCCGAGCCAGGTCTTTTTGAATGATTTCATGTCCTTGTAGTTCATGATCCGCATCAGGTCGGTGGCGGTCGCTACCACCACCTCATGACCTTTCTCGGCTCGTAGCCTGGATCGGATTTCCTCATTCCATTCGCCTTTGTTCATAGGCTTACATAACCGACAAGTCCGTCGAGTCGTTCCTGGTACCATTCCTCCCAGTCTGCATCCTTTTCCGCCCTTGCCTCTTCTCTGCGCATCAGATAATACTTGTAAAGAACCCTTGCGAGTTCGCTCGTATCTCTGATCCGTGCGATTCTTAATATTTCATCGATTTTCTCTTCCATAGTAGCCTCCTTTGGTGGTTGGTGTCTTTTAGGACACTTTTTCCTCAAAAAAAATACCCATCGGTGAAGCATCCAGGAGGTCGCAGATTTTCTTTATCTCCTCAAGTGTGAACTCAGAATGTCCGTTGCACTTACGGGAGAATGTAGTCTTATTCATCTTGATCGCCTCACATAGTTGCTCACGAGTGATATCTTTTTCAAGCATCTTTGCATAGAGTTTCTTTTTGTTCATCAGTACCTCCTTTCCGTCGAGGTGTCCTTAACGACACTTATACCTTACCACAGAATCTTGTGGTTGTCAACAGAAAAATTACAAAAAAGACACTTTTTTTTCTAAATGTGTCTTTTTCGGTTGCTTTTCCCGATAAACTATGTTATATTAAGAAGGGGGTGATCCTATGGAAACAGGCGAAAGAATCCAAATGCTCCGAAAACAAAAGGGATTGACCCTTGAGGAGCTCGGCGACCGGGTCGGCGTCGGCAAGAGTACAGTCAGAAAATGGGAGCAGGGTATCATAGCGAATATGCGCCGCGATAAGATTGCAAAACTCGCGGACGCTCTTGGTGTGTCTCCCGATTATCTTCTCGGATATGATAGCAGTGGGAATCCGATCACGATAGACACCGATCTCGCAAGAAAAATCGACCAACTCGATGAGTCGGATGTCGGTCGTCTGTCTGCATACCTGGATGGAATACTCGAATCAGAAAAGTATAGGAAATCTACAGAAACTTATAAAAAAGATGCGTGAGGCGTGTCGGCAACGTCTTTTATGTAGAGGGATGGTGATTCTATGGGTCTATTTAAGAAAAGAGAGGTCAAACCCTTGCCCAGTTGGATCGAGGAAGAACCCGATCCGAATCTCCCTAAATGGGCGAGGAGTGATGTTGAGGTTGTGAAAAAGGAGACTCCCAAGCAGCCGAAAGCAGAACGACTGATCCTGCAGGTGCCGTCCTCGAACCTCGGCAGACTCCGTCCGGTCATCATAAAGGATGAGGACGACGCTCTCATATATACCGCAAGAACCATAATGAATATCCGCTCGCCTTTCCCCGGAGACGTCTCGCAAGTCAAGGTCGGAAAAATCAAACGAGCCATCGGAGAGTGTCCGGATAAGATATCAGACGCTGATGCTGATGCGATCCTTGAGCGGATAGAGGAGAGGGATTTTCAGACAGTTCCTGCAGATATGATTGACTTTGCGAGAGGACGAGGTCTTTCCATTTCCTACTACTCACGACCTTATGATGTGATAAAGGGCATCCAGGGAACGATGAATGATGATGAACTGATCGCATTCTTCATGATGTGCGTTCATTGTAACGAGTCGGGAGTATTCCCGAAAAATAAATGGAGTTTTTATAAAGAGATAGAGATAAATCAAGGTTTTATAAAATCTTTTGACGAGTTCTACCGAGGTAGAGTGTGGTTTTTCTACGATGATCCACAGTTAAGGTCTCATGTAGCATATAAGAGAGCGAGGGAGGTGGTCGTGTGAAAGAGTATAAGTTTTATAAGCAATTTAGATTCGAGGGCAAGCGTTACAAGGTATATGGGAACACTCTCGAGGAAGTGATCGAAAAGAAAGCACTCAAGTTAAAAGACCTCCGAGAGGGCAAGGTCACGATCGGGGAACAGACCACGGTCGCCGAGTGGGTTGAGAGGTGTCTGTCCGTCTACAAACCGAATGTGTCCGAACAGTATATGTCACAGATGAAGGGCAGAATTAACAGGCACATCATCGAGCCGATCGGGAACTTACGTGTGAAAGATGTCAAGCCGATCCAGTGCCAGGAGATTCTCAATTCTCAAATCGGGATGAGTAAAAGCCATGTCATCAAGGTACATCAAGAATTATGTTTTATATTTGAAAAGGCGGTCGAGAATAAACTCATCCTGGAATCACCTGCAGCACACCTTACCCGACCGGATGCACGTGCCGGCCACCGCAGGTCGATCACAGAAAAAGAGAGAAAGCATTTCCTCGAGGTCGCAGATACTGATCCGAGGTTCATTCTATTCGAGCTCATGTTATACTGTGGACTCCGTCCGAGTGAGGCTATGCGAGCGCAGAGGATGGATATCGAAGAAAAGAACGGATGCTTATTCCTAAACGTCCGAGGAACGAAAAGCGTCAATGCCATGCGCTCTGTTCCATTTCCTGCCGTTTTGTGGGATAAAGTGAAGGAATTATCGCCCTTTGACTTTCTCGCCAGAAACAGGGCAAATCTGCCCCTAAAAACGACCTCATATAAAAGGCTTACTGACAGACTGAAAAGAGAGATGAATATATCAATGGGATGCAGGATATACCGGAACGAACTCATCCCACCCTATCCTTTGGCGGACGATTTCACGCCATACCTTTTCAGACACACCTATTGCACCGACCTGCAGAAAAAAGGCATTGATGTGAGAGTAGCGCAAAAACTGATGGGTCATGCGGATATTCAGACCACCGCGAATATCTACACCCACCAGGATGACGAGATTATGATCGAGGCGGCGAGGGTTTTGGATGCCGTCACCACCCCTGTCACCACCCAAGGCGAAAAAGACCGTAAATCCGTATAAGTCAGATTACCTACGGACCAAGGTGTCGGGGGTTCGAATCCTCTCGTGCGCGCTATACATAAACCCTCATAAAGTAGCGAGGAATCGTTACTTGTGGGGGTTTTCTTTTGTCTGATTTTGTGAAATTAAGTCGTGATTATAGGGGAAAAATAAGGGGTTTTTAGGGGTAGGGTGTCACCACCCCCGTCACCACCCAATAACGAAAATAACAAAAATAACAAAAATAACACCCCCGGATTTCTCCAGGGGTGCGCAAGAAAGGAAGATATGAAAAAGTCACGCGAGCGCTTTCTCCATCGCCGCAAAACTCTTCGGGCCATATATGCCATCGATCTCGAGTTTATAGACTTTCTGAAATCTTTTGAGTGATTGCTCGGTCTTGGGTCCGAAATCTCCATCGAGTTCGAGTTCCTTACCATTATCATCCTTGATTCCGAGTTTGTTAAGATTCTTTTGGAGTTTCTTCACTTGACCGCTAACGTCACCGCGTTTCAATGTCGGGAGTGCCGCCTTTGACCTTGTAGCGCCCTTAACGACGATGACGGTATGGCCGCTCACAGGATGACCGAGTTGCCCGGTAAAAAGAACATCCCCAGTGCAGAGTGTCATTCCTGCCTTGTACTGTTTCAAATCTTCAAACAGACCCGACTTTTTGAGGGCGTTCTCCATTGTGATCGTGCGGATGTTTCCGACGTCTTTTCCTGTTGCCTCGAAAATACATCTGCGAACGAGAGAGGAACAGTCGCATTCCGTCCTTGTCTTGGTAGCCGTTCCCTTGCTCCATATCCCGTCTCGTTGATACTGGTCATAACCGATGTTGATATTATTGCAAGCGGTCTCCATTGACTTTGCGCATTGTCTTGCGAATGATGTGTTTTTGAGTCTTGCCACGATCCACCCTTTTGAACTGACATAGAACTCCTGCATACTTACCTCGCCCCGATAGTCAGGAGTCGAGGATTGTTTTTGGTCGCCTGCAGAACCGCCGTGAGCATTTCCGTGCTCGTCGATTCTTGCGGAGCCGATTATAACAGACATTTTATCACTCCTTTCGTATTAACTCCGCCCACGAGGGGCGGAGATTAAGATCAGCAGATTGCGAAAACGGGGCGGACGCCATAAGCGTTGGACGCGCCGTAGCCGCCGACAAGGCCGTTGCTGTGGACATACGCGAAATGCGACACGGACACGACCGAGCGCAGCCACCAGTATGCACGCGTTGTAATGAGATCGGGTCTCTCCTGGAAGAGTTTGATCTGGCATTTGTCAATGCCTGTCTCATAGCCGGGATGCGACGCCCACACGTTGCATCCGTACACCATAACCTCGTTCATGAGGTCAATGTCTGAATCCGCCCACGCCCATCCGGAGGCTTTTCCGTCTGTGACAGCGTTTGCAAAAAGCTCTCTGTGTGTGAGAATGTTTGATGCTCCAAAATCTGCTATAATCTGTGCCCTTGCCGTTGCAAGTGCCATGTTGTCATTATTTCCCGTCTTAAAGTCAGACCCTGCATAGCCACCCGTCGTGATGTTCGTATCGTTCATCTTGCCGGTGCCGATGTTACCTGCCGGGATTACCAGCATGTGATGATCGGTACATTCGGTGTCTCCGGTGTGGAGCCAGTAGTCCGGATGTGCCAGATAGTACACATGACCATTGATTGTCAGATAGCCACCGACGACCGCTTTTTCAAACTTGCCCTGTGAGATATCCTGCTTCAGTTCTGCAGAGTAGGATGTGCCGAGGTCGATGAGCGGAAGCTGCCGTCCGCCGACTATTCCGCCGATATCTGCCATCGTTGCGAGTTTGTTCGATGCTGATGCACCCGAAGGAACGATGACAGCAGGGATACCGGAATCAGTCAAGTTTCCGTTCGTATCAAGTCCTGCGAAGTTGCCGTCTGTGGCTGATGATACTTTGTCCGCCTTTCCGGAAACATCCGTCACGAAATCAGACGCCTTCTTTCCAGAATCTTTCAGGTTTCCATTCGCATCGAGCGCAGCAAAGTTGTTATTTGTCGCATTCTCTACCTTGTCGGCTTTTCCTGATATATCAGATACATACGGCGTCTCGTCAATCGATCCGTCGTTCTTAACGAGTCCTGCGGTCTGTGATTTCTCAATGAAATCGCTCACTTTCTTTCCGGAATCTGCAGGGTTTCCGTTCGCGTCAAGGCTTGCGAGGTTTCCTGTTGTTCCACCTGATACCTTTGCGGCTTTGTTTGTTGAAAGAGCACCAAGAGCACCCTCGACTGTTGA
>Ga0326513_10000220_pt1 | contig 45961 bp, 32 predicted proteins | sample 2_2465_0518_D_FD_203654 | JGI IMG/M metagenome (GOLD analysis project Ga0326513, IMG submission 203654) | Bovine rumen microbial communities from UC Davis, California, United States - 2_2465_0518 | ecosystem: Host-associated > Mammals > Digestive system > Stomach > Rumen | place: USA... | reverse complement strand
AGTGTGCGAAGCACATATAGCACAGTCAAGGGTTTCTTGGTTTTTATTTATAATGAATCAGACTAACACGCGATTATGCAGGTGATCCCAAACTTGTCGGGAAGACTCAAAAAAGTGTCAAAAGGTCGAGCCGTAGCGGCGCAAAGAATTGGCAGTTTTGGAAGGTTCTGCTGCGTCCGCGCATGTGATTTCGGGACGATTCGAAGCAAAACAGGGGAGGAAAGGGGGCTTTCCTTCATTTTTTTGCTCCATAATTTGGGATTCTATGAAAAAATCGCTATCTTTGCAACCATATCATCTGTAATAGTGGAGCGGTAAGGCGAGAGGTTCGGTAGGGTATGTTTAGAACCCATATAATCCCCACAAAGCCCATCAACCCCATTAACCCCATAAAAAAACAATGCACAAGCTTATATTGACCGCAATGATGCTGCTGACGGCAGTCGGCAGTTGGTCACAGAATCCGGACCGGAGTCTGTCGCGCCATGATTTCTTCTATGCCGGCGAAGGCAAGAGCCGGAGAATGTATATCGTAAAAGACGGCGAGGTGAGCTGGTCGTGGAACAGCGACGCACAGGAAACCACCCGGTCGATGCGCGGCGAGATCAGCGACGCAGTGTTGCTGACCGGCGGCAACGTTCTGATGGCCCACCAGTTCGGTATCGCCGAAATCACACCGGCGGGCGATGCCCTCTGGCGCTATGATGCCCCCGAGGGTACCGAGATTCACACCCTCCAGCCCATCGGCCGCGACCACATCGTGTTCATCCAGAACGGCATCCCGGCACGGGTTGTCGTCATGGAGATTCCCTCGCTGCAGATAGTGCGGCAGTTTGAACTCCCCGTCAGGGAGAATGCCGGCGTGCACGGCCAGTTCCGCAACGCCCGTCTCACCCAGCGCGGAACCCTCCTGGTGGCCAACATGTCGCTGGGCAGCATTCAGGAGTTCAATGCCGACGGACAGATGGTGGATGAATGGAAAGGTTTCAAACCCTGGTCGGTGCAGGAACTGCCAAAGGGCAATTTCCTCATCACGGAACGCAACGGACAGCTCAGGGAAATCAACCGTCAGGGACATCTCGTCTGGCAGCTCAACACCGCAGCCCTCGGAATCACACAGCCCCAGAAATCCGTGCGACTCAAGAACGGACATCACATCATCGGCAATTGGTACAACGAATGGAGCAAAACACCGTTGGATACGCTCAATGCACCGTCCCAGGCCTTCGAGACAGACAGGGAAGGCAAGATTGTGTGGGAGCTCAATGCCTGGCGTTCGCCCGACCTGGGGCCCTCGACCACCATCCAGCTCCTGGACGATGCCGTGAAACGGGAACGCCTCTTCTTCGGAGAGTTCAACGGCCGTAAACCCAATCTCCATCTGGGCCCCAACCAGCCGGTGGGAGAGGGGCGCGGCATCCATCCCGGCCGTGTGGCCTGGATTCACAGCCCGGGTGTGGCCCGATGGGACGGACACACCGGACTCTGGGTCGAAGACCGCTGGAACGACCAGGCAAAGGCCGATGCTATGATTCCCGAGGCTGTGATGCAGCTCACGGGGGAGCCTACGGCCGCCAAAGCCTGGAAAGCCCTCTTCCGTCATTTCAACAAGGAACACGGCCGCGGCAACCGCGGTTATAAGAAGGGGGAGACGATTGCCGTCAAACTGAACATCAACAACGCCATCACCCATCACGATACGATAGAACTCAACTCGTCGCCCTTCACGACACTGGCGCTGGTGCGTTCGCTGGTGCGGGACGGAGGTGTGCGGCCCGAGGACATCATCCTCTGCGAGCCCAGTCGTGCGATTACCGACAGCATCTATGACAAAGTGCACCGCGAATTCCCGAAAGTCGTATTCATCGACAACATCGGGGGCGACGGCCGTCAGAAGTGTGAATACTATCCCGAACAGATTGTCTATTCTGCCGAAAACGGCAAGATGGCACGCGGACTGGCCAAATGTATCGTCGATGCCGACTATCTCATCAACTCGGCCCTGCTGAAGACGCATTCCGGTCCCGGCGTGACGCTGACCGCCAAGAACCTCTACGGCATGACCGACATCAATCTGCTGTGGCGTCAGAATGCCCACAACAATGTGTCGCAGGACAAGCGTCACGGCAAGCCCGGCTACAAGACCTTTGTCGACTGGATGGCCCACAAGAACATGGGACAGAAGTGCATGCTCTTCCTCATCGACGGTACCTACGGGTCGCGTGACGTGAACGGAGCGCCCAACCCGAAGTGGATGAAAGAACCCTTCAACGGCGACTGGGCCTGCTCACTCATCGTGTCGCAGGACGAAGTGGCCTGTGATGCCGTAGCTATGGACATCATCATCGGCGAGTGGCCCGAATTCGGCAGCCTCAACTATTGCGACGAATACCTGCGCGAGGCAGCCACAATCCCCGATACGCCCAGCGGAACGGTCTATATGCAGGACGGACAGCCCCTCACGCGTCCGCTCGGTCTGATGGAACATTGGAACAATGCGAAGGAACGAAAATATTCGCGGATTGACCTGATATACAAAAAACTCTGATGAAACCTAACCCCAACCTCCTCCAACTCGTCCTGCTGCTTTTTGCCGCAGGGGTCGGCCTGGCCAGCGCGCAGACTGACGAGGTTATTTATCTCTCGGGCCACGGTCCCGAGGATGCCGTGAAGTGGGACTTCTGGTGTTCGGATGGCATGCGCTCCGGCAAATGGGGCAAAATCGACGTTCCGTCCTGCTGGGAACAGCAGGGCTACGGAGGGCTGACCTATGGCCGCTACTACATCTACGAACGCGAAAGCGAGAAACAATGGGCCGGCCGTCACGACAACCGGCTCACCACCGAATACGGTCTCTACCGCCACCGCTTCAAGGTGCCGCGCGAATGGGAGGGACGGCAGGTGAGCATCGTATTCGAGGGTTCGATGACCGACACCGAGGTGAGGGTCAACGGACAGCTGGCGGGCGAGGTGCATCGGGGCGGTTTCTACCGTTTCTCCTACGACATCACGCCGCTGCTACAGTACGGCAGGAGGAACCTGCTCGAAGTGAGGGTCGACAAGCAGTCGGACGACAAGTCGGTCAATGCTGCCGAACGGCGTGCCGACTGGTGGCTCTTCGGCGGTATCTACCGTCCGGTTTATCTGGTGGCTAAGCCACAGACCCGGATCAGTCATGTGGCCATTGATGCCCGAGCCGACGGCAAGATGCGCCTCGACCTGCGCTGCAAGAACCTGAAGGGGAACGAAAAATTGGAGATTACCATCCAGCGAAAGGGCGACGCTCTGGCTTGTGGCCGCCGGCTGCTTGATCTCAAGGCTGTCGAAAGGCAGACCGTCGAGACCCAATGGAACGACATCAGGCCTTGGGACACTGAGCACCCCAACCTCTATGCGTTGACGCTGCGCCTGCTCTCGAATGGCAACAATGTGTATGAGACCCGGGAAACCATAGGATTCCGCACCATTGAGTTCCGTCCGCACGACGGCATCTACCTGAACGATGTGAAACTGCTGGTGAAGGGCATCAACCGCCACTGTTTCGACCCCGAGACGGGCCGTTCGGTGAGCCATGCACGCAACCTGCAGGATATCCGCCTCATCAGGCAGATGAACATGAATGCCGTACGTTCACATTATCCGCCGGATGTCGATTTCCTCAATCTCTGCGACTCGCTTGGCGTGCTTTACCTCAACGAGCTGACTGGCTGGCAGAACTGCTACAGCGATGCTGTGGGCCACAAACTCGTGCGCGAGATGGTGGAGCGTGATGTCAACCATCCCTGTGTTTTCATTTGGAGCAACGGCAACGAAGGGGGATTCAACACCCGCCTCGACGGCGACTTCGCGCTCTATGATCCCCAGCATCGTCCCGTGGTGCATCCGTGGGCCGATTTCAATGGTATCGACTGCCGTCATTATCCCCGGATGGAGGACCAGGCCTACCGTCTGGACCGCGGCCAGAACGTGTTCATGATGACCGAGTTCCTCCACAGCCTCTACGATCGCGGCCAGGGTGCCGGTCTGGAAGGCATGTGGGCCAAGTTCCGCCGTTCGCGTCTCTTTGCCGGCGGTTTCATCTGGGCCTATGTCGATGAGACGGTTCACCGCCGCGATACGGGCAGGATGGACACCTATGGGCCCAATGCGCCCGACGGTATCGTGAGCGCAGAACGTCAGCCCCTGGGCAGTTTCTATACCGTGCGTCAGGTATGGTCGCCCGTCCGGATTCCCGACTTTGAAGCCGGTGCCCGTTCCTTCCGCGGTTCGTTTGCCGTCGAGAACGGCTATCTGTTCAGCCGCCTGAGCGAATGCCGCATGACGTGGGAACTGCTGCAGGCATGCGGTGAGGGCGAAAAACGGCTGGCAGGCGGCGACGTAGCTCTGCCCGATATCGCACCCGGCGAGACGGGACACGCCACCTTCCCCCTGCCTGCCGACTATGCCGGGGGTGACCTCCTGAAGCTGGAAGCCTACAATGCGACAGGCGATACCGTCTGCACATGGACCTTCCCGGTGAAGCGCCCTGTGGAATACATGGCCGAAAACCTGAAAGTCGGGACAGCGCCCGCATCCGTTACCCGTCAGGACTCCCTCCTTGTGCTGGAGGCCGCAGGCGTGAAAGCAACCCTGAGCTGCAATACGGGCCTGCTCGTGTCGCTGCAGAAGGGCGATACCGTCATTCCGCTCAACAACGGTCCGCTTCCCGTGGGGGTCAAAGCCCGCTTGCGTGACATCAGGGCCGACGGCAACCGCGTGGTGGCCAAATATGACGGCGCCATCGACAGCATCGTGTGGAGCATCACACCCGACGGCATGCTCGGCATGGATGCCCTGATGCTGAACTGGCGCCCGGGGAATAAGATGAAGGAGAGCGACTATCTCAGCGACAAATACCACAACCTGGGTCTCACGTTCAGCTATCCCGAGACGGCTGTCAGCGGTATGCACTGGCTGGGCCGCGGTCCCTATCGTGTGTGGAAAAACCGCGTTCCGGGCACCCGTCTGGGCATCTGGCAGAAGGATTATAACAACACGGTGACCGGCGAGTACTATTATCCGCAGATTTATCCCGAGTTCAAGGGCTATCACGCCGACCTCTATTGGGCAACGCTCCAAGGCGAACACCCGCTCACGGTCTATACCGCGACCGACGGCCTCTTTTTCCGCATCTTCACGGCAGAGGAACAGCGCGACCGCGAGGGCCGCGGACGTTCCGTTCCCGAATGGCCCGCAGGCGACCTGTCGTTCCTGCTCGAAATTCCGGCGGTCAATTCGCAGGGAGCCGACGGCGAGCCTTCTACTGTCAAAATCCGTAAGGACGATGCCGGCTATCACATCCGGCTGTGGTTCCGCGTGGGAGAATAATACACCATCCTGATTTCGTCGGCCCGGTAAGTCCCCTTTTAAGGGGGATTTAGAGGGTCTCCAGAATCTTCTCGGCCAGCGGGGCGACAACGGTCTTGAGGATGTGGTCGTTGAGCCGGTGTTCGCCCTCAAATATCGTGAAGTGGGCTTTACCGTAGTGGCTTGTGAAATCGTCCTGGGTGTGGACGGTGGGGTCGTTGCGCCCGAAAAGTCCGTACACGAGATCCTTTTCGTCGCCTTTTGCACCCGAGAAACAGCCCTTTTCGATTTCCTTGAACTCCGCTATCATCTGTTTGTCCACTTTGAACGATGTGGCTCCGTCGGCGCGCTTGTTGAGGAATTCGCGGTTGCCTAGGCCCCGGAAGGTGAGGAGACGGGCCATGTGGAACGACGGGTTGACCAGGATGCGGGGCGTCCCGTAGAGCTGCTCGGCATACATGCCGCCCATCGAGGTGCCTATGATGAGGTCGGGATGTTCGTCGGCCACCACCTGCCTGAGGTAGGGGAGGGCCGCAAGGGGCGAGAGGGGAACGTCGGGAGAGATGACGCGCACGTCCTTCTCATAGAGGAGGTTGCGGAGCGAGGCAGCCGTTCCCGTCGAACCTGCACTTGCAAAGCCGTGGATGTAAAGTATTTTCTTCATAAGAGGTCTGTTTTGATTCGTTATTGCTTTATTTCGGCAGCAAAGATAGTGTTTTTTGAAAGAATTTCCAAATATTTTGTTCGCATTTCAAATAAAATCGTTATCTTTGCCCCGATATATTAAAAAATTCATATGAAGGTAGTTGATTTTTCCCAGACCAACACTGTGGTCAACAGGTTCATTGCGGAACTTCGTGATGTGAATGTCCAGAACGACAAGATGCGATTCCGCCGCAACATCGAGCGAATCGGTGAAATCATCGCTTACGAAATCTCCAAGCAGCTCCACTACGAGGAACAGTCGGTGACGACTCCGTTGGGAGTGGCCGATGTGACCGTTCCGAACGACCAGCTCGTGCTGGGTACCATCCTGCGTGCCGGGCTTCCGCTGCATCAGGGGCTGCTCAACGTGTTCGACGATGCCGAGAACGCCTTTGTGTCGGCCTATCGCAACTATGACGAGAATTTCGATTTCGACATACATGTGGAGTATATCTCATCGCCCACACTCGACGGCAAAACCCTCATTCTGGCCGACCCGATGCTTGCCACCGGTTCGTCGATGGAACTGGCGTGGGAGGCCCTCCAGAGCAAAGGAGAGCCCGAAACGCTCCACATCGCCTCGGTAATCGCATCGCGCGAGGCTGTAAACTACCTGCAGGAGCACATGCCCGAGGACGCTACGCTCTGGGTGGCCGCCGTCGACGAATACCTCAACCCCCACAAGTTTATCGTGCCCGGACTGGGTGATGCCGGTGACCTCGCGTTCGGCGAGAAGGAATAACCTGTTGGACCTAACGCTGCCGAAGTGCTGAAAATCGTCGAGATAAATAATCGTCGCGGGCTCAGGGACTTTGTGAGATTCCCGATGGACCTTTACAGGGACTGTCCCGCCTATGTGCCGCCCATCGTGAAGTCGGATGTCGACATGCTGGATCCCTGCGTGAATCCTGCCTTTGAGTTTACGGATCATGTCTATTTCCTCTGCCGGCAGGACGGCAGGACCACGGGCCGCATCGCCGGGTTTGTCAACCGCAGGTTCAACGACTACTACAGCGTGAAGGAATGTCGTTTCGGATTTGTGGATTTCACCGACGACCGTGCCGTATCTCAGGCGTTGCTGGATGCCGTGAAAGCCTGGGGCAGAGAACGCGGGATGAACACGATGGTGGGACCCTTGGGAATGACCGATTTCGACCCCGAGGGCTGTCTGGTGAAAGGTTTTGATCAGCTCTCCACTTCGGCCACCATCTATAACGCGCCCTACTATGCCGACCACTTCCGCGCCTATGGCCTCAGGGACGATGTCCGATGGCGGGAATATAGGATGAAGATCCCCGACGAGGTGCCCGAAAAACACCTCAGAATAGCCGAAATCGTACAACGTAAGTATGGTCTGCGTGTTTTCACCGAACTCGACAGCAGCATCATGGTGGAACGTTGGGGGAAGAAAATTTTCCGCCTCCTGAACGAGGCCTACACCCCCCTCTATTCTTTCACTCCGCTCACAGAGCGCCAAATCGACTACTATATCAAACTCTACCTCCCCAACGTCAGAATGGACTGCATCCGCCTGGTGGCCGACCGGGACGACAATCTGATCGCCGTGGGCATCACGTGCCCTTCGCTCTCGCGCGCCCAGCAGAAAGCCCGGGGGTCGCTTTTCCCGTTCGGATGGATTCACATGCTGCGGGCGCTCCGCTGCAAGGGTGGTACCGATACCTGGGATCTCTATCTCGTGGGCGTGCGTCCCGATTATCAGGGCAAGGGGGTCAATGCCCTGCTCTTCACCGAACTCATTCCCCAGGCACGCAAGAACGGCTACGTCTGGTGCGAGTCGAATCCCGAACTCGAATCTAACGCCCGCGTACAGAGCCAGTGGCAGTATTTCGAACGTACCTGTCACAAGGAACGGGTAGCTTTCCGTACCGACATATAACTTATCAACCGCATATGAAAAGATTTCAGCTTTTGATTTTGGCTTTGGCGGCATTCGCCACATTGCAGGCCGGGGCCGACTATGACGTGTATCTCCTCATCGGACAGTCGAATTGTGCAGGCCGCGGCCCCATGATATCGTCCGATACGACGGATGTGATTCCCGGCGTATACCTTTTGAATAACAAAGGAAAGGTGGAGGAAGCCATTGCTCCCCTCAACAGATACTCCAACATCCGCAAGGACATGAAGGTGCAGGGCATCGGTCTCGGCATGGGATTCGGCGACAAGATGCACCGCTGGACCAACCGCAAGGTGCTGCTTGTGCAGAATGCCCGCGGAGGTTCGTCTGTCAGGAGCTGGACACCCGGAGCCGCCGACGGATATGCCGACTCGGCGATCGTGCGTGCCCGCCAGGCCCTCCGTTTCGGACGTCTGAAAGCCATTGTCTGGCACCAGGGCGAAACGGACACCCAGATGGGAATGACCACTGGAGAATATGTGGAACGGTTTGCAAAACTCATAGCCTATCTGCGCGAAAACCTCAATGCGCCTGATGTGCCTGTCGTAGTGGGCGAAATAGGACAATGGGAATGGACGCCGATGCGTGACATCAACCGGTTCAACGACACCACCCTCGTCGAGGTATGCAAGGCAGTGCCCAATTGTTCGAAGGTGAGCAGCGACCGTCTGCCCCGCAGGTTCAGGGACAAGCCCCGCGACCCCCATTTCTCGCGACAGGCCGGAATCGAACTCGGCGAACGCTATGCCCGCGAGGTACTGCCCAAGGTATCTTCAGCCTATATAGCGCCCTATCGCGACAACAAACGTGCGGCCATCTCGTTCACCTACGACGACGGCCTTATGGAGCATTATACTATGGTGGCGCCTGAACTCGAGAAACGCGGGTTCCGCGGCACCTTCTGGGTGATAGGCAACATGGTGGGTGTCAACGATACCGTTTCGCCCCGGCTGACGTGGGACAAGGTGCGCGAAATGCATGAGCGCGGCCATGAGATGTCGTCCCATTCGTGGAGCCATCCCCATCTGACACGGCTTTCCAAGGACTCGCTGCTGCGCGAGATCCTGATGAACGACTCGGCGATAGAGCGGGCCACAGGTGCGGTTCCCCGCACTTTCTGCTACCCCTACAACGAATCCAACGACCTCGTGCTCAAACTCACCCGCAACGGACGTGTCGGCACACGCACTCACCAGGTGGGGCACGGCCAGCAGAACAACAAGACTACACCGGACAAGCTCTCTGCCTGGCTCCGCGATGTGATAGATCAGGGCGAGTGGGGTGTCACGATGACCCACGGCATCACGAGGGGCTATGACAAATGGTATCATCCCGAGGTGCTTTGGAATTTCTACGATGAGGTGAAAGCCAGGGAGGACAGCCTGTGGGTGGCCACCTTTGCCGAAGTCGCTGCCTACCGGACGGAACGCGACAACACCCTGCTGAAGGTGAGCTGCGGCCATCGCGGCATGACCGTCAAGGCAAAATATTATGCCGACAAACGCCTCTTCCACGAACTCCTGACCCTTGTATTCACCCTGCCTGACAACGTCGGCGATGTCAGGGCCACGCAGGGAGGAAAACCCCTCACCGTCATCCGGCAGGGCAATACCGCCCGTCTTAATTTCGAGCCCTGGGGCAAGAAAGTCAAAATCAAGTGGTGAAAAGAAAATCCCCGCCCTTCCAGGACGGGGATTATTGTTTATTTTGTTATAACGAAAAGAGTTTAAACAATTTCCAAATTAAATAACTCGACGAGGGTGCGGATGGGTTCGGAGTTGGTTTTCTCCATCTCGTTGAATTTCTCCTGCGGTGTGAACGCGGGCCGCTGGGCATCCTGCGGCAAGATTTCGACCGCAATTTCGACGTGAGTGTTCCGCAGCTTGCGCCGGATGATTCTCATCATCTCGGGTTTACCGGCTTCGATAATGTCCCTCTGCGACTCGGAGATGACTTTCACCACGAAATGGGTATCGTCCACCTGTTCGGGGATGAATCCGTGGATGAGCGCCTTGAGGATATTCTTCTGGATTACTGTTTCGAGACCTCTCCATTCCCTTCGCAGGTTCTCGGCCGTGAAGGGTTCGTTCATCTCCTCTTCGACTTCGGCCCTGACCACGGGTGCAGTTTCCCCGACATTGAGTACCGAGAGCCGTGAACCGCCGCGCACAGCCCCGGCAGTGGAGTTGCGGGGCGCGAAACGCGAACCGCCGGTCACCGGTTTCATGGCCGGCCGGGGGTCTGCAGGCTGGGGAGCCGGAGACACCGGAGCTGCAGGGGCAGCGGGAGTTTTCGGTTTTTCCAGGTTGCCCTGGGTTGCGGGTGCCACTACGGGCACAGAGAAGGGTACCCCCTTGGGGCCTCTGAGAGAGAAGATGAAAGAGGGAAGCGGATCGGAAGCGTGGGGGGCTCTATTGGCCCCCAACTGAGGGCCCGCCGTAGAAGCGGGGGCTAGGAGTGAACAGATGCGGATGATGGCTATCTCGACCGAGAGGCGTTTGTTGCGGCTGTTCCGGTAGTTGAAATCGCACTCGTTGGCAATCTGGAGTGCGTAGTAGAGGAACTTGTTGTCGCATTTGGACGCCTGTTCCATATATTTCTGTGCCATTTCCTGGCCGGCCTCGATGAGCGAAGCCGTTGCAGCATCCTTGCTGACCATCAGGTCGCGCAGATGGGCTGCCCAGCCGCCGATGAAGTACTGGGCGTCGAAACCGCGGCGTATGACATTGTCGAGAATCATCAGCGCCGCGGGGATGTTGCATTGGAGCGCAGCATCGGTCATGCGGAAGTAGGTCTCGTAGTCGAGAATGTTGAGGTTGCGGATAACGGCCTCGTAGGTGACCTGCCCCTGGGTGAAGCTGACAATCTGGTCGAAGAGCGAAAGGGCGTCGCGCATACCTCCGTCAGCCTTGCGGGCGAGGACCTGCAGGGCCTGGGGTTCGGCCGTGACGTTCTCCTGTCCGGCAATCCAGGCCAGCTGGTCGGCTATGTCCTGGATGGAGATGCGCTGGAAGTCGTAGGTCTGACAGCGCGACAGAATGGTGGGCAGAATCTTCTGTTTCTCGGTGGTGGCGAGAATGAAGACGGCGTGCGAAGGCGGTTCTTCGAGCGTCTTGAGGAACGCGTTGAAGGCGCCCGTCGAGAGCATGTGGACCTCATCGATGATGAAGACCTTGTAACGTCCGATCTGCGGCGGAATCTGGACCTGCTCAATCAGTTCGCGGATGGAATCGACGCCGTTGTTGGAGGCAGCATCGAGCTCATGGATGTTGAGCGAACGCTGTTCGTTGAACGAGATGCAGGACTCGCAGGCATCGCATGCTTCGCCCTCGGCGGTGCGGTTGGTGCAGTTAATGGTTTTGGCAAAAATGCGCGCACAGGTCGTCTTGCCCACACCTCGCGGGCCGCAGAAGAGGTACGCATGTGCCAGTTTGCCCGACTGGATGGAATTGCGGAGAGTCTGCACCAGCGACTTCTGTCCGACGACGCTGCTGAACGTCAGGGGACGGTATTTGCGGGCAGAGACAATGTAGTCACTCATTTTTGCCGAAAATTATAGGGAAACGATTCGTTATTATGCTTTGGGATTAGCGCCCCACTTGTTCGTTCCGGCCTCGCTGTCCTGGATATACCACCAGATGAGAATCAGTTGGACAAGGGGAACAAGGGCGAGCAGCAGCCACCAGCCGCTTCTGCCGGTATCGTGGAGACGGCGCACGGCAACAGCCAGACCGGGGATGATGAGCAGAACGCTCACGACCTGGACGTAGGGAATGCAGCCGATGATAGCGTTACACAAAGCGAACCACCAATACTCGCTGCGACGTGCGCGGCCGTTGAAATCGAAATACTTGGTGAGGGCGGTTTTGATTGCAGTAATAAAATCCATAGTGTAGTTTTTTAGAATTGATAATTGGATTATAAAAAAAAGCGGAGCATTGCAGCTCCGCTTAGTCGTACCCGAAGTGGGACTCGAACCCACACAGACTTAAGTCCACTAGTCCCTGAAACTAGCGCGTCTACCGATTCCGCCATCCGGGCAAAGGATGAGCATTTTCGTAAATGCGGGTGCAAAGATAAAGCAAATTTCGGAGAATTCCAAATTTTTTCGCAAAAAAATTGCTTATGTCGATAATTTTTTGTACTTTTGCAGCCGAACTTTGTAATCTGGAAGTATAAATTGACACAAAAATGATGAAGTCTATGTTCTGGAAAGAGCTTTTGCGGCTCCTGCTTTATACTTTGGGCGGCATCCTGCTGACGATGCTCCTGATGTTCGGGACGATGATGGTGACGGGCGATCCTGTCACGCTGATGCATATCACCCAATGGGGCCAGACGGTGTTCATGATGGCCCTGCCTCCGCTGCTTTGGGCCAAGTTCTATCTGCACGAACCGGCGGCCAATGCCCTGAACCTGTGGAAGCCGCGATGGGAGTGGATGGTGCTGACATTCTGTCTGATGGTCGTTTCAGTTCCCCTGATGGACCAGCTGAGCGCCTGGAATGCGCAAATCCCGCTGCCCGGGGCTCTGCAGGCCTATGCAGAAGAGCAGCGCGCCAATAACAACGCGGTGCTGGAAAAGGTGCTGAGCGTGGGCGGTGCAGGCGGCTGGACAGAACTGATACTCCTGCTGTCGGCAGGTACGGCGATAGGCGAGGAGCTGATGTTCCGCGGCGGTCTGCTGCGCTGTTTCCGTCACACGAAACTGTCGCAGGGAAGTGTTGCGGTTCTAATAGGTCTGATTTTCTCGCTCATTCACTTTGACCTTCAGGGACTTTTGCCGCGCTGGATACTGGGCGCCTTGCTGGTGTATCTGGTCTGGTGGAGCGGTTCGATCTGGCCGGCGGTTCTGGCCCATGCCCTGAATAACCTCATTGCCCTCATCGGAGCCAAGATTTACGGAGTGACAGACGACCTGACGGTGACGGACTGGGGCTGGGGCCTGCTGACCCTGAGCGCGGTCCTCACGTGCGCGCTTATTTATATAATGTATTACAGAGCCAAACGCCCCCGATAACGAGCACACATCCGAGCACCCCCAGCAGGGTGACCGGTTCGGCGAGGATGACAGCCGCCACAATCATGGCAGTGACAGGGTTGAAATAGAGATAGTTGCCCGAAACGACAACGCCCAGCCGGCGCACTACGATGTTCCACACAAAGAAACACCCGAGACTGCAGATGAAGGCCAGATAGGCTATGGGCCACAGGACGTCGGGATTGAGGAGCATGGAGAACGTCAATGTGGGCGGACGCCACAGGAAATAGGGGAGCATCGTCACGAACCCCCAGAAGAAAACCTTGCGGGTGATGAATGCCGAATGATAGCGCCGTTCCACATCGCGCAGGACAATGCTATAGACGGCCCACGAGAGAGAGGCAGAGGCGGCAAGTATGGCTACCCACGGATTGTCGTCGAACACAATGACGCCGTTAGAAACAACGAGGACGACGCCGGTGAGCGCCACCAAAGACCCGAAAAAGAACCCGCGGGACAGTTTTTCGCCCCAGAACCAATGGAGCAGCAGGGCTGATACGACGGGAGTGGTGCACACAATCAGGGCTACCGTCTGGGTGGCCGTGCCGATTTGAAGCGCCGTATTCTCGGAGAAGAAGTACCAGGAACCGCCCGTGATGCCGAGGATGACAAAGAGGATTTCGTCGCGGAGCGTCCGGCACCACAATTGCCGTCCTGTGAAGCACAGCAGAATCACCCATGCGATGATGAAGCGGATGCACATAATCTCGGCGGGATTGAGGCCGGCGAGGAGCAACAGTTTGGAAGCCACAAAAGTGGTGCCCCAAATGCAGGCCGTGATGAGACCGAGTGCGTGATAAAACCATTGATTCATGGTTGCAAAGATAACAGATTTTGGCGAGAGGAAAAAGAGAGACGGAGCGAAGAACCGCAAAGATGGAAAAATTTAATGTTAAAGAATCGGAATTTGGCACTTGAAAGTGTCATTTTTGCGAATTTTACTTTTCTTTTTGCCTCAAGATCCTTAGTTTTGAACGGAAATTTTGGCAGATTCGGAAATTTTCCCTATCTTTGCGCGCTGTTTGTGTCAGGGAACATTGTGTTCTGACCCTATAGCGGCATCTCAGTGAGCTGTCCGTAATCTGAGCGCTGCCGATTATACATTATTATATTATTAACTATTTAAACATTAACTAAAGCAGTGGATACTTTATCGTACAAGACCATTTCTGCTAACAAAGCAACTGTTACAAAAGAATGGGTCGTTGTAGATGCCACCGATCAGGTGCTCGGCCGTTTCTGCTCGAAGGTAGCCAAACTCCTTCGCGGCAAATACAAGCCCAACTACACACCCCACGTTGACTGCGGTGATAATGTTATCATCATCAACGCAGACAAAATCACGATGACCGGCAACAAGTGGACCGACCGTGAATGGCTGACCTTCACCGGTTATCCTTCAGGCCAGCGCGTTCACACGCCCGCAACCGAAGTAAAGAAGAACGGCTATGCAGCCCTCTTCCTCGTAGTTCTCAAAGGCATGCTTCCCAAGAACAAACTTGGACGTCAGCTTCTCCGCAACGTACGCATCTATGAAGGTGCAGAGTACAAGGAGGTAGCCCAGCAGCCTAAAACCATCGACATCAATAAACTCAAGTAATTATGGCAGAACAGATTAATGCAGTAGGCCGTCGTAAGGCCGCCATAGCACGTGTTTACGTAGCTGCAGGTGATGGCAAGATCATCATCAACAAGAAGACACTTGAGGCTTATTTCCCCTCGTCGATTCTTCAGTATATCGTCAAGCAGCCCCTCAACCTTCTGAATGCTGCTTCCCAGTACGACATCAAGGCTACCCTCTGTGGTGGCGGTTTCAAGGGCCAGGCCGAGGCTTTGCGTCTCGCAATCTCCCGTGCCCTCGTCAAGATTGACGAAGCCAACAAGCCCGCTCTCCGCGCTGAAGGCTTCCTCACCCGCGATGCCCGTACCGTTGAACGTAAGAAGCCCGGTCAGCCCAAGGCACGTCGTCGCTTCCAGTTCAGCAAGCGTTAATGTTCCGAGTCGCCTGAACGATCCGTTATTGACGCAAAACGTCGCCTAACTCCACAAAAGCATCGGAGGGAAGCGTCGAGTTTAGTATCTAAATCCTCCCGACACCGAGGTTCTCCGCGACAGGCGAGCCACTACCCGAGGATTGCAATTAAAAAGAATGTAAACAAAAAACAACAACTATGTCTAGAACAAATTTTGATCAACTTTTGGAAGCCGGAGTTCACTTCGGACACTTAAAGAGCAAGTGGAACCCCGCAATGGCTCCCTATATCTTCATGGAGCGTAACGGCATCCATATTATCGACCTTAATAAAACAGTTGCTAAAATCGACGAGGCAGCTGAAGTCCTCAAGGCTATGGCCAAGCAGGGCAAGAAGGTGCTTTTCGTCGCTACCAAGAAGCAGGCCAAGGAAGTTGTTGCCGAGAAGGCTGCAGCTGTAGGTATGCCCTACGTCATCGAGCGCTGGCCCGGTGGCATGTTGACCAACTTCGCAACCATCCGCAAGGCTGTCAAGAAGATGGCTACCATCGACAAGCTGTCGGAGGATGGCACATATAACAATCTCTCCAAGCGTGAGCGTCTGCAGATCAGCCGCCAGCGTGAGAAGTTGGAGAAAAACCTCGGTTCAATCGCCGACCTTACCCGTCTCCCCAGCGCCCTCTTTGTAGTGGACGTAATGCGTGAGCACATCGCCGTAGCAGAGGCTCAGCGCCTCGGTATACCGGTATTTGCTATGGTTGATACCAACTCCAATCCCCGTGACATTGACTACGTTATCCCCGCTAACGACGACGCTACGAAGTCTATCGAGACGATTGTAGGCACAATGTGCGAGGCTATCAGCGAGGGTCTCGAAGAGCGTAAGGTAGAGAAGGCTGACAACGATGCTGCTGAAGCATCCGGCAAGGCTCCTGCACGCAGAACGCGCAAGGCTGCCGCCGTGGAGGCTGAAGAGGCAGAGGCTCCCGCTGCAGAAGCTGCAACGGAAGAGGCAGAGGCTTAATTATTAATTTTTACACAAAAAAGCATTATGGCTGTATCAATCGCAGATATCAAGAAACTCCGTGAGATGACCGGCGCCGGCATGTCCGACTGCAAGAAGGCTCTCGAGGTTGCCGAAGGAGACTTCGACAAGGCAATGGAGGAAATCCGCAAGAAAGGTCAGGCAGTAGCTGCCAAGCGTGAAGCACGCGAGGCTGCACAGGGTACTGTAGTGGCAAAGGCTGCCGGCAAGTTCGCCGCTGTCATAGCCCTCAAGTGCGAGACCGACTTCGTAGCAAAGAACGACCGTTTCGTAGGTTTGGCCAACAAGATCCTGGATCTCGTACTTGCCAACAAGCCCAAGACGATGGACGAAGTGCTGGCTCTCCCCACCGAGGAAGGTACCGTTAAGGATGCCATCGTAGCACAGTCGGGTGTGACGGGTGAAAAGATGGAGCTCGGCGGATACGAATTCGTAGAAGGTGAGACCACAGTAGCCTACAACCACTTCAACGGCATGCTCTCGACAATCGTTGCCTTCAACCAGGCAGACGCAAGCGCTGAGGTTACCAAGAATGTAGCCCTTCAGGTAGCTGCCATGAACCCTGTTTCAGTTAACTCTGACTCCGTACCCCAGGAGGTGAAGGACAAAGAGCTCGAAGTGGCTATCGAGAAGTCGAAGGAAGAACAGGTTGCCAAGGCTGTGGAGGCTGCCCTCAAGAAGGCAGGTCTCAACCCCAATCTCGTGGATTCCGAAGACCACATCGAGAGCAACATCAACAAGGGCTGGCTCACCGCTGCAGAAGCAGAGCAGGCACGCCAGATCAAGAAGACTGCAGCAGAGCAGAAACTTGCCAACATGCCCGAGCAGATGATTCAGAACATTGCCAAGGGCCGTTTGAACAAGTTCTTCAAGGAGTCTTGCCTTGTTGAGCAGGAGTTCGTACAGGACAGCAAGCTCACGGTGCAGCAGTACATGGACCAGGCCTCGAAGGGTCTGACCGTTACCGCATTCAAGCGTATTAACCTGAATCAGGATTAATCAATAAGAACGTTGACAACCGGGAGTCATCCCGATTCCCGATTGTCAATTCCCTCGGGGTGTGGCGCAGTTGGTAGCGCGCTACGTTCGGGACGTAGAGGCCGCCCGTTCGAGTCGGGTCACCCCGACCAATATTTTCACTGGTTTTTCAACAGAAAAGCCTATTAACAGTTTTTTTATTTCAATTTTATGTCTAACAATTTAAACAATGCCGGCATCGCAGACTTCGACTGGGAAGCATACGAGAAAGGCGATTCTCTTAGCAATAAGAGCGTGGAGGAATTGACAGCTTCCTACGACAAAACATTAAATTCTGTCAACGCCAACGAGGTAGTCAAAGGTACGGTTACCGGCATCAACAAACGCGAGGTGATCGTTAACATTGGTTACAAGAGCGAGGGTGTGATTCCCGCTTCCGAGTTCCGCTACAATCCCGATCTGAAGGTCGGCGACGAAGTAGAGGTTTACATCGAATCTCAGGAGAACAAGGCCGGTCAGCTCGTTCTTTCACACAAGAAGGCACGCGTATCTACCTCCTGGGCCCGTGTGAACGAGGCTCTCGAGAACAAAGAGATCATCACCGGTTTCGTGAAGTGCCGCACCAAGGGTGGTATGATCGTTGACGTATTCGGCATCGAGGCATTCCTGCCCGGTTCGCAGATTGACGTTAAGCCCATCCGCGACTATGATGTCTTTGTTAACAAGACGATGGAATTCAAAGTCGTCAAGATTAACAGCGAGTACAAGAATGTTGTCGTCAGCCACAAGGTTCTCATCGAAGCAGAACTCGAAGAGAAGAAGAAGGAGATCATGTCTCAGCTTCAGAAGGGTCAGATCGTTGAGGGTGAGGTTAAGAACATCACATCCTATGGTGTATTCATCGACCTTGGCGGCGTTGACGGCCTGATTCATATCACAGACCTCTCCTGGGGCCGCGTAAACGATCCTAAGGAGGTTGTAGAAATCGGACAGAAACTCCGCGTCGTTATCCTTGATTTCGACGACGAGAAGAAGCGTATCGCTCTCGGTCTGAAGCAGCTCACACCCCATCCCTGGGATTCACTGGATCCCAACCTCCAGCCCGGCGACAAGGTACAGGGTAAGGTTGTCGTCATGACCGATTACGGCGCATTCGTTGAAATCGCTCCCGGCGTTGAGGGTCTGATCCACGTCAGCGAAATGAGCTGGTCGCAGCACGTTCGCTCTGCACAGGATCTGCTCCATGTGGGCGATACCGTTGAAGCTGTCATCCTTACACTCGACCGCGCTGAGCGCAAGATGAGCCTTGGCCTGAAGCAGCTCAAGGAAGATCCCTGGGAAACCATCCTCGATAAATATCCCGTCGGCTCTGTACACCAGGCTAAAGTCCGTAACTTCACGAACTTCGGTGTATTCGTTGAGATTGAAGACGGTGTTGAGGGACTGGTACACATCAGCGACCTCTCCTGGACCAAGAAGATCAAGCATCCCTCAGAGTTCACGCAGATTGGTGCAGAACTGCAGGTTAAGGTGCTCGAGGTTGACAAGGAGAACCGTCGTCTGAGCCTCGGCGTCAAGCAGCTTGAGGACAACCCCTGGAACGCAATCGAGGAGAAGTACACCGTAGGATCCATTCACGAGGGTACGATTCTTGAAATGATAGACAAGGGCGCAGTCATCAAACTCGAAGAGGGTGTTGAAGGTTTTGCTACACCCAAGCACCTCACCAAGGAGGACGGCTCGCAGCCCAAGGTCGGCGATACGCTTGAGTTCAAGGTGATTGAGTTCAACAAGGAACAGCGTCGCATCATCCTTTCGCACAGCCGTACATTCGAAGATGCCGCCAAGGCTGAAGCCCGTAAGGAAGCAGCTGCCAAGAAGGCTGCCCGCCGTACGGAGAAGAAGGCAGAAGAGACCGTTCAGATGCCTACGCTTGAGAAGACCACTCTCGGAGACCTCGATGCACTTGCTGCCCTGCGCGACAAACTCGCTGCTGCTCCTGCTGCAGAGAAGAAAGCCGCTGCTCCCAAGAAGGCTGCTGAGGCAGAGGCTCCCGCTGCCGAAGAAGAGGCTGAAGCTCCCGCCAAGGAAACAAAAGCAAAGAAGTAAATCCGCTTCTTTTAAGAATAAATTTTACGGAGGCTCTCCACCCCAAAGGAGAACCTCCGTTCTCCAATAAATAAACCTGCCCCATAACTGCGCGATTCCGACATGAAGAAAAGAACATTTGTCTGGCTGATGATGTCCCTGCTGACCGGTAGCATGATTCTGTGCGCCCAATCGGTGGAGGAGACGCTGAAAGGTGTGTCCGACATCGCTGAGGGACAACGTTCCGGAACCGTATCTCAATATATGAACCTGCAGCGTATCCCGTTGCCGGGTGGAGTGTGGAGCATCAATGCGATGGAGCAGGATGAGGACGGTATGGTGTGGCTCGCTACAAACCGTGGGCTTTATGCCTACGACGGCTACACCTTCTACAACCACAGCCGTAATGAAGGTGCGGATATTCAAACCGAGATATACACACTGCAGGGCGAAGAGTCGCGAATCGTTCTGGGTACCCCCAAAGGACTCTATGACTATAACTTGAAGTCGGAACAGCTGACCCGCTCAAAAAACACCTGTCAGGAGGTGACGGCCCTCTGCACGATGGCCGGAACGCGTTGGATAGGAAGCAGACGGGGTTTGTTCAGCGACAAGGGAAGCGAGTCGGCCCAAATCATCAGAACGCAAGTCAATACACTGGCTGCTACCGAACGCGACAGCATACTGTGGATAGGAACCGACGACGGTCTTTTGCGATATGATGCGAAGGTCGATACCTGCAGTCCCGTTTTATTCAACTTTTATAAACCGCAGCATCGCAACAAAGTGACGGTGTTGCTGAGCGATACGCTCAAAAACAGGCTCTGGATCGGAACCGAAGGTGACCTCTTCTGCTATGAATGGGAAACCGACCGGATGATCCGTCTCTCGGGCTACAGGGGCATCAATGTGACAGCTCTGACCTTCGATCAGCGGGAACGTCTGCTGGTGGGCAGCGAGGAGGGTTTTTACGTTGAGCGAGACGCAATGCCAGAGCTATTCCCTGCAGATAACGATTATGAGACGCGTCCCCATCATATCCTTCACGATGCGCGGGATGAGAACTCGCTGCCCTATGACGACGTGCGCTCGCTGATGGTGGACAAGGACGGAGATCTCTGGGTGGGGACCAGCCGAGGACTGGCGCTTCACGTTTCGGACGAAGTTACGCCCTTTGTGCCTATCTGGCAGTTTACGGGTCTGAGCCGGGGCAACAGATTCACCGCTTTTCTCTACGATTCGGAAAACCGACTGTGGCTGGGAGGCAGCAACGGACTGATACAGGCCGATCCCTCGCTCGAGAAACCCGAACAGACGCGATGGTTTACTACCCTGATTTCAGAATATACCGGCGGACGTAACTCGATTCACCAAGTCTATGAAGACCGCCAACACGATATCTGGACGGCAACAGCAACAGGAGTCTATCTGAAAGACGGAGACGGCTGGCGTCAATATATCTTTGAGGACGATGCCGACGGATACCTGCAGGTTCAGTACAATGCAGTGCTGGTGGACGATTCAGCCCGCGTGTGGGTTGCATCGGAAAAAGGTCCGCTCTTTGTGAGCCATAAGGACGGCATGCTTGCCAATTATGAAATCAATTCCTACAAAGCCGATGTAGCTTGCATCGATACAGCCAAAGGTCTTGCATCGATGAATGTGACACATCTGGCGGAAGTGGGGAATGAGGTATGGGCCCTGATGGGCGACAGCGGTATTCAGGCTATATCGAAGACGGATTTCCGTATCCGGAATATCCGGTTGCCGCGAGGACTGAAAGAGAACCCTTCCATCATGATGACGGACCAGGTGGGACGTCTCTGGATGGGTGTTCAGGGAGGATTGCTATGCTGGGATATTACATCGCTGTCAGAAGACACGGCAGCCGTTCCCCAGCGATATTATTTCCCGAACTTTGGAAACAGCCGGCCTTTGGGATTCGCTCCGGTAGGCAATGCACTGTGGGTGACCACAACCGACGGAGTATGGGTTGCCTCGGTGGGCGATACCCTCTGTCAGCGTATACGCGAACTGGGTCATCAGTATCAGGCCATCTGCTATGCACCCGATTACGATTGTGTTTATCTGGGAGCAGAGGACGGAGTGACTGCAGCCAGTCCCGAGGACCTGCACCAGAAACTTTCGGCCCATCCCATCCAGCTTGTAGGCATTGAGGTGAACGGCGAAATGAGTTATGTCAACGGCTGGCAGAGTCTGCGAACCATCGAATACATGGGCTTTGCCTACCATCAGAACAACCTTGTGTTCCATTTCTCGGATTATCCCTACAACCGCCTGGTAAAAGACCGTTTTGTCTATCGTCTTCGCAACCGCGAGAAGGAGTGGCTTTCACTTCCTCCGGGAGTCGGAAGCATCGAATATCACGATCTGCCATCCGGTAACTATTGGCTGGAAGTATCGCGAGTCGGAAGCGACGGGGAGCTGCTCAATATGCTTTCCATCCCGTTCAAGATTTATTACCCCTGGTATCTTTCGTGGTGGGCCTTCCTCAGTTATCTGGTTATTTTTGCATTCACGGCGGCCTTGATCGCCTATCTGTGGTACACCAGGAACCGGCTTCGCATTGAACGGAAAGAGAAAGAACGCAGCCGCGAACAGACCCGCGACAAGATGAAACTCTATGCAGATATGTCGCGTGATTTCATGGAACCGATCAACGGAATCGTGTCTCCGTTGAGCGATGTGCTGAAAGCGCAACGCGATGCAGATTCTGAACTGAAGACAAAAGTGGAAGAAGCCAACGGCAACGCTCTGCTACTTTCGAAGATGGTGCACCGCCTGCTTGACTTCGACCGCATTGAAAACGACGTTAATTCCCCTCTGATGCTGACCCATCAGGATATCTGTGCACTGCTCAAGGATACCTATGAGACCTATCAGGAAGGCGCATTCAAACGTAACGGACTGACGTCGCAGTTTACCAGCAATGTGACTTCCTGCCAACAGCTGGTCGATAAGATTAAACTGGTGTCAGTATTCACCAATGTGCTCAGTAATGCTGCGCGTTATACCCCCCGGGGAGGACACGTGGATGTGGATTTCCTGCTTTCCGGCCGGTATATTATCATTACGATTTCGGACAACGGTGTCGGTATTCCAGATATGGATTTGCCCTATATCACATCGGAACGCTATTATAAAGTTTCGAACAACAAACGCTCGGTCCACAGTTCCGGTCAGGGTCTCTACCTGTCGCGTCTCTATGTAGAGATGCACGGCGGCACGTTCGACATCCAGTCGAAAGAGAATGCCGGCACGAAGGTCACGATGTCGTGGGTACACGATGCGGATTTGGGTCCTGCAACGGTCGAAGAATCCCACATCGAGACCCATTCGCGTCTGCTGCGATTGGAAGACAGGGATTTTGTGGAACGCATTACGAATGTGATTATCCGCAATATGGATGATGTTGCCTTTGACGAGGACCGTCTCAGCAAGATGGTGGGTCTGGGCAAGGCTGCTATGAACGAGCGGCTTGCAGCAGATCTCAACATGACAGCGAAAGATTATATACTGTCGATGCGACTCAAGAAGGCCGCACAGTTGCTGGAAGCTCATTATTCGCTGCTGGAGGTGATGTATTACATCGGAATCCGCCATCAGGATGAGTTTGTGCATGCATTTGTCAGCGCCTATGGCATCACGCCACAGGAATATGCTGAAAAACACTAAGGAACGAACCGGGCACGACGGCTTTTAGCTATCCGGGTTTACAGACAGAATAAACACGCGACCCTCGTCAACCCGGAACTTTATGTTCCTTGCCGCAAATTCCATCCCGTATATACGATTGGGATCGTTCTGATAACGGGGACGGGGATCCTGGGAAAGAATATTCCGAAGAGCGGCAAGCTGTCCGGGTTCCCATAACTGCTGGAAATCGTCAGGCATGACGACTTCCAGCGGTTTTTCCATACTGGTCTGTCGGGTGAAGCCTCCCCTGGCATCCGGATGACACTCGGCAAACGGGAGGTAGGGCTTGATGTCGAGAATGGGAGTGCCGTCCACCAGATCGGCTCCCCGTACAACGATAACCGGTCCGTCATCTGTGTCCAATTCCACATGATCCAGCCTGACACATGACAGACCGATGGGATTGGGGCGGAAGGGAGACCGTGTTGCCCACACCCCCATTCTCACGTTGCCGCCCAGACGGGGCGGGCGTACAGTAGGGGCGAATTTTTCATTATTCCGGTTTTCCGAAAATATCCAGATGAGCCACAGATGGGAAAACTCTTCAATGCCGCGAAGAGCCTCCCGGTCTCGGTATTCAGGTTCGAATACAATGGTTCCGACCAGTTCGTCCACCAGGCCTGATTGTCTGGGGACACCGAATTTCGAGGGAAAATCGGTCCGTATGGTTGCAATGGTCTTGAAAGTCTGTATCATTGTCAGTTCGGGATCAGAGGGGGTCGGCATCATAATAGAAAACCGTACGGGCAAAGTCGGTTTTGCTCCGCTGCATTTCCTGTTGGACAGCGAGCAGGTACTGGCGTGTCATCTTTGGCGATGCGGCACGTTCCATCTTGAGCATGATGCGGTAGATGAACATATTCCTGACACGGGCTACGGGCGGGGTATCCGGTCCGATGATGCGTTCTCCGAATACGTGACGCAGCTTTCCGGCGTACTCGTAGGCCAGCTGCTGCAGTTTGTCTTCATAACGGCCCTTCATATAGATGACGATGAGGCGGGTGAACGGCGGATATCCGTGAAGTTTGCGGTCTTGCAGCTGTGTTTTAGCCATGCTTTCATAGTCATGGGTGACAACCTGGTGCAAGAGGGGAGAAGCCGGGTTGGAACATTGTATCAGCACCTTTCCCTCATCGCCCACACGTCGTCCGGCCCGTCCGGCTACCTGCTCCATGAGCTGGAAAGCACGTTCTTCGGAGCGGAAGTCGGGGAAGTTCATAAGGGAGTCGGCATTCATAATGCCCACGGTATCCACACCGCTGAAATCCAAGCCCTTGCTTACCATCTGAGTTCCGATCAGCACGTTGGCCCTTTGGGTCTCGAACTCGTCGAGAATCCTTTCATAGCTCTTTTTACTGGTGGTCACGTCTGTATCCATCCGTGTTGTTTTCGCGATGGGAACAATGCCCCTGAGGTCTTCTTCAATACGTTCAGTACCGTAGCCCTGCAGTTGGAGTTTGACGTTGCCGCAAATGGGACATTTCGGCGGCCAGGGCATCGTATATCCGCAATAATGGCATTCCAGCAAATTACGTGATCTGTGGTAGGTGAGAGAAACCGCACAACGCGGACACTGGGGCAGCCATCCGCAATCCGGACATTCCACCACGGGAGCAAATCCGCGACGGTTCTGGAAGAGAATCACCTGGTGGTTGTCCATCAGGGAATGTCGGATTTCATTGAGTAGTTCGCGGGTGTAGAGACCATGAAGCTGATTGTTTTTACGCGCTTCGGTCAAAGAGATGAGCCGCATGGCAGGAAGGCCGACACCGGCATGACGTTCGCTGAGTTTGATGTAGCCGTATTTTTTCTCAAGCGCCTGATAATAGCTCTCAAGGCAAGGAGTGGCACTGCCTAACAGCACCTTGGCGCCATGGAGGCCGGCCAACATCATGGCTGCGTCCCGTCCGTTGTAGCGAGGCGCGGGATCCTGTTGCTTATAGGAAGGCTCGTGTTCCTCATCGACAATGATCAGCCCCAATTGACGGAAGGGCAGGAAGATAGAACTGCGGACCCCGAGAACGAGATCCACTTCGGGTTCGTTGTGGAGGATGCGCTGCCAGGTTTCCACCCGTTCGCTGTCGGAGAACTTGGAGTGATAGACCGCCATGCGTTTGCCGAAAACCTTTCGGAGACGGGTGCACAACTGGGTGGTGAGTGCGATTTCCGGAACCATCATCAGTACCTGCTGGCCGCGGGAAATCACATCCATGGCAAGATGCATATATATTTCCGTCTTGCCCGATGAGGTAACCCCGTGCAGGAGACTTACGTCCTTGTCGCGAAACGAGTTGCAGATCTGGCGGTAGGCAACTTTCTGTACCTCCGTCAGTTCCACAAGAGGGATTACAGGTTGCAATGTAGCCGATTCACCGATTTCAATTCGGGGAATTTTGACGGTCTTAGTCTCGAAAATGCCTTTCCTGACCAGCGCTTTCACAACCGTTGAATCGCAGTCGGCTGCGTGTTGCAGATCTATTTGGGGGACTATATTGGGTTGAGCCTTTTGGATGAAACGGCTCATGTCGAGCCACTTCATGAAGAGGTCCCGCTGTTTCTTGCTCCTTTGCATCATTGCGAAGATAGCATTCAGCTGTTGGGAGCTGAGTTTCCCGTCGGGGGAGAGCATTTTCGGATTCAGGCTGACGCATGAACGAACCTTGGGCTTGTATTTGTGCTCCAGATCTTCATCCACCCACACGGCCTCTTTTGCCATCAGGCGTTTCAGTACAGGCAGTATGTTGCTCTTTCCCGAGAACTTCTCGATACTGCCGATGCGGATGGGTTTGTCGCCCAACATGGACAGAACCTCCAATTCAGTTTCCGTGAGCCGGTTGTCTGGATCTTCTTCATAGTCCCGGTTCCGGCCAATGGTGGTTTCACTCTCGAGTTTGAGGCCGGAAGGCAGTGCGGCTTTCATGACATCGCCCAATGCGCAAAGATAATATTCGGCCATCCATTCCCAAAGTTTCAGCTGAGGACCCCGTACGGAGGGTTCTACATCCTCGATACTTGTAACGTCCTTGATGTCAAAGCCCTCAGGCGCCTGGTCGGCAAGACGTAAAATGATGCCAGTGTAGTAATGCCTTAGCCCGAATTGGACAACGGCACGCAACCCCGGCCGTGCGATTGACTGCTGGTCGGCTGTCAGACGGTAGGTGAATGTTCCCGGAAGGGGGAGAGGAAGTATTATCTCAGCAAATTCCATGCTGCGAAGATAGATAAAATTTTCGAAACAACGTCCTATTTTGACATTAAAAAATGGCAAACCACCCATCAAGACTTCTTTTTTGCAGAAAGAGTAGCAAAATTTTGTAAAAACTATCGCCTATGTCAAAAGTTTTTACTACCTTTGCAAGCGTATTTTAAATAAAAAATTATCTTCATTGTGGAAACGAAGTATATATTTGTCACGGGTGGTGTGGTTTCTTCCTTAGGTAAGGGAATCATCGCAGCATCGCTGGCACGTCTTCTCTTGGCCCGAGGTTATCGTGTGGCCAATCAGAAATTGGATCCTTATATCAATGTGGATCCAGGTACGCTTAACCCTTATGAACACGGAGAATGCTATGTCACCATTGACGGTCACGAATGTGACCTCGACCTAGGACATTACGAACGTTTTACAGACCAGCGTACAACACGGGCCAATAATATCACAACAGGCCGCGTCTATCAAAGTGTAATCAATAAGGAACGCCACGGAGACTATCTGGGTAAGACCGTTCAGATTGTTCCCCATATCACAGATGAAATCAAGCGTGATATCAAGCTGCTCGGAAATACCGGTAAATATGATTTCGTCATTACGGAGATAGGAGGAGTAGTAGGCGATATTGAGTCTCTGCCCTTCCTGGAATCCGTACGTCAGCTGAAGTGGGAGATGGGACGCAACGCCGTGCTCGTACACCTTACTTATGTTCCCTATATCGCTGCTGCCAAGGAATTGAAAACCAAGCCTACCCAGCATTCGGTGAAGGAGCTGCAGCGTGAAGGTATCCAACCCGATATCCTGGTGATGCGTACCGAACACGATCTTACAACTTCGGTTCGCCGCAAGGTGGCCCTTTTCTGCAACGTGACTCCGGATGCATGTTTCCAGAGCATCGACTGTCCGACCGTATTTGAAGTGCCCATCAGGATGGATGAGCAGGGATTGGCCGAATGCGTTCTTTCGAAGGTGGGAATCGAGGAGCGACCCAAGGCAGACTTGTCGGCCTGGAACAATTTCCTCCATATGATTGAGCAGTCCACCGAAGAGCTCCGAATCGGTATCGTGGGCAAATATGTGGAACTGGAAGACTCTTACAAATCGATCAACGAGTCACTCTATCAGGCTGCCACCTATCATCACCGTAAACTCAAGAAGGTATTCATTTCGTCGGAAGGACTTACCGGCGAGAATATCGCCAGGAAACTGGACGGTCTGGATGGCGTGGTCGTATGCCCCGGATTCGGCAGCCGGGGTATTGACGGCAAGTTTGTCGCTCTCAAATACTGTCGCGAGAATGACATTCCCACCTTCGGTATCTGTCTCGGCATGCAGTGTATGGTAATCGAGTTTGCCCGCAACGTACTGCATCTGGCAGGCGCGAATTCCACCGAGATGGACAGCTCGACCCCCTACAATGTCATCGACTTGATGGAGGATCAGAAGTCGATCACCAATTATGGCGGAACCATGCGTCTGGGAGGCTATGCCTGCCACCTCAAGGAGGGTTCGATGGCTGCCAAAGCCTATGGTACCTTGGATATTGTGGAACGCCATCGTCACCGTTTCGAATTCAACAGCGATTTCCGCGATCAGTTCGAGAACGCCGGCATGAAGTGCGTGGGCGAGAATCCCGATACCCATCTCGTCGAGGTGGTGGAACTGCCCGGTCACCGCTGGTATCTCGGTACTCAGTATCATCCCGAATATTCATCTACCGTACTCCATCCTCATGCGCTCTTCATGAGTTTCATTGAAGCCGCTATTACTTACAATAAAGAAAAATAAATGAACAAAAATACAATCATCGGGTCCATCCTCATGGTGTTGATTTTCATCGCTATGGTATGGGTGAACCAACCTACACCTGAACAGATCGAGGAACAGCGCCGTCTCAACGATTCAATCCGTCAGGCTGAAATCATCAGGCAGATGGACGAGGCAATGGCCCGGAACGTTGCTAAAGATACCCTCCGGCTTGACAGCCTTTCGCAGTTCGTTCAGGATTCGATTCAAACCCTCCGCACACAGCAGCGTTACGGCAATCTGGCCGCCGCAGCTACCGGCACCGAGGCGGTCGTTACACTCCGGAATGAAAACGTTGCCGTGGATATTTCCACCCGTGGCGGTATGATTGAGGCAGTTCGACTGCTGCAATACACCGATTACAAGGGTGACACCCTGCATCTTTTCAATGCAGATGAGAATGAGAATTACTTCACAATTTATACAGTAGCCGGCAAATATGTTACGACCAAGGATTTGTATTTCCAGCCTGTTGCTCAGACCGACTCGACCGTAACCCTTCGTCTGGCTACCAGCGACGGAGCCCGTCTCGACTTCATCTATACGCTTCCGGCAGGCAGCTATGTGGTAGGGTTCGACATCCAGGGCAAAGATCTGGATGCTATGATTTCGCCTACACAGCCGTCGTTGTCGCTCACCTGGAATCAGCGATTGCCCCGCACGGAGAAAGGCCGTACCTTCGAGGAACGTTACTCCAACCTATACTATAAATATAAAGATGAGTCGCCCGACTATCTCTCCAACACCTCCAATGACAATGAGACGGTTTCAGGCGATATGACATGGATTGGTTACAACAACCAGTTCTTCTCATCGGCGCTTATCTCCAAGACCCCCTTCAACGCGGGACAGCTTGTTTCGCACAATCTGAAGGAGGATGAAGATGCGCTTCACATCAAGCACTATCAGTCGGAGCTCGAGTTCGATATCAATCTTTCGCAGACGGATATCAACCGGATGGCCTATTATTTCGGTCCCAACGATTACTGGCTCCTGGACGATATTGATGAAGAGGTGGCTGCCCGTCTGGATATGAGCGAGGACCAGCTCAACCTCCAGAAACTCGTTTCTGTGGGTTGGGGTATTCTGGGTTGGATTAACCGGTTTATCGTTATTCCTGTCTTCCACTTCCTGGGTTCTTTCATCAGCAACTACGGTATCATCATCCTGCTGCTTACGCTTTTCATCAAGTTGCTCGTCTTCCCCTTCACCTACAAGTCGATGGTTTCGGGCTCGAAGATGCGTATCTTCCAGAAGTTGCCTGAGGTGCAGGCTCTGAACGAGAAATATCCCAACCAGGAACAGGCTATGGAGAAACAGCAGGCCATGATGTCGCTGATGGGCAAGGCCGGTGTAAGCTCGATGGGCGGCTGTCTGCCCATGCTCCTGCAGATGCCTGTCCTCCTGGCACTCTTCTATTTCTTCCCCACCTCCATCGAGCTGCGTGGCGAGTCATTCCTCTGGGCCGACGACCTTTCGTCCTACGATGCCATCTTCGAGTGGAATACCTACATTCCCCTCATTTCCTGGATTTTCGACAACCACGTTTCGCTCTTCTGTCTCCTCATGACGGTGACCAACATCGGCTACCAGTACATCATGATGAAGCAGAATCCTACCCAGAACAGTATGCCGGGCATGAAGTTCATGATGTATGTCATGCCGCTTCTCTTCTTCGGCATCTTGAATAACTATTCTTCAGGTTTGTCTTACTACTACTTCCTTTCCACGCTGATTTCCATTCTTCAGACCTGGGCTGTGAAGGCTTCGATGAACGAGGAAAAGATCCTTGCCGAGATGAAGGACAATCTCAAGCATCCCAAACCCGCCAAGGGTTGTCTGGGCGGTGACTGGATGGCCCGTGCCCAGGAGATGCAGCGTCAGCAGCAGGCTGAACTCAGGCGTCAGCAGGAAAAACGAATGAAATCCGGTAAACATTGATGATATGAATCAGCGCTATATGTCCAGAGGCGTTTCCGCGTCCAAGGAAGACGTGCACAACGCCATCAAGAATATCGACAAGGGACTCTATCCCCGGGCTTTCTGTAAGATTATTCCCGATATACTCGGGGGAGATCCAGACTACTGCAATATCATGCATGCCGACGGAGCCGGTACAAAGACGTCGTTGGCCTATATCTATTGGAAGGAGACGGGAGATCTTTCCGTCTGGAAAGGTATAGCTCAGGATTCTCTGATCATGAACATCGATGACCTCATCTGTGTCGGGGCGGTGGATAATATCCTGGTTTCCTCAACCATCGGCCGCAATAAGATGCTGATTCCCGGCGAGGTGATATCCGCCATTATCAACGGCAACGACGAGCTGATGTCAGAACTGCGTTCGCTTGGCATCGGAGTCTATGGAACAGGTGGAGAAACCGCCGATATCGGCGACCTGGCCCGCACCGTCATTGTGGACTCAACGGTTACCTGTCGCATGAAGCGGAGCGATGTCATCAACAACGCTGACATTGCCGCCGGTGATGTCATTGTGGGTCTCGCTTCCTATGGACAGGCTACCTATGAGAAGGAGTACAACGGCGGCATGGGTTCCAACGGACTCACATCCGCCCGTCATGATGTCTTCTCAAAATATTTGGCCGAAAAGTATCCCGAAAGCTACGATCATGCCGTTCCGGAAGATCTGGTCTATAGCGGCGGTCTCAAGTTGACAGATGCCGTTGAGGGTTCTCCGCTCGATGCCGGCAAACTGGTACTTTCGCCCACCAGGACCTATGCTCCCGTAGTCAAAAAGATACTCGACGAGATGCGACATGAGATTCACGGCATGGTGCATTGTTCGGGCGGAGCACAGACCAAGGTGCTGCATTTCATCGACCGCCTGCACGTCATCAAAGACAATCTGTTCCCCATTCCCCCGCTGTTCCGAACCATCCACGACCAGTCGAATACCGATTGGAGCGAGATGTACAAGGTCTTCAATATGGGTCACCGTCTGGAGGTCTATCTCCCGGCAGAAATGGCCAATCGGGTTATTGACATTGCGAAGTCGTTCAATATCGACGCCCAGATTATCGGACGCGTAGAAGAGGCAGATAAAGCAAAGGTAACACTTCACACCGAGAATGGAGTTTTCGAGTATGAATGATAATTTGCTTTCCAAATTAGAAGGTCTGAAGAGTCGGTTCGAGGAGGTTTCCCTCTTGGTAACCGACCCTTCTGTTATTGCCGATCAGCAGCGTTATGTGAAACTTACCCGCGAGTTCAAGGATCTCGAGGACATCATGCATACCCGTGATGAATATGCGCAGGCTCTCAAGGACAAAGACGAAGCCCTGGAACTGATGGAAGACCCCGATTTCAAGGAACTTGCCAAAGAACAGTTGGCCGCAGCCGAAGCCAGGATTCCCGAACTGGAGGAAAAGATTAAATTCCAGCTGATACCCAAAGATCCGGAGGACGGGCGCAATGCCGTGCTCGAGATTCGCGGGGGAACAGGAGGCGATGAGGCTGCGCTCTTTGCAGGCGACCTTTTCCGCATGTACCAGCATTACTGCGAACAGAAAGGCTGGACGATGGCCATCCAGAGTTTCACGGAAGGTGCCGTGGGCGGATTCAAGGAAATCATCTGTATGGTGACGGGTGACAATGTTTACGGCACATTGAAATACGAGTCCGGAGTACACCGTGTGCAGCGTGTTCCGGTCACAGAGACGCAGGGCCGCATCCACACTTCGGCAGCTACCGTAGCCGTTCTTCCCGAGGCCGATGCGTTCGAGGTTCACATCAACGAAGGTGAAATCAAATGGGATACTTTCCGTTCGTCAGGAGCCGGCGGGCAGAACGTCAACAAGGTGGAATCCGGTGTGCGGTTGCGTTATATGTGGAAAAATCCCAACACAGGCGAGACCGATGAGATTCTGATTGAATGTACCGAAACGCGCGACCAGCCCAAGAACAAGGAACGGGCGCTTTCCCGTCTGCGTTCCTATATTTACGATCGCGAACATCAGAAATATACCGACGATATCGCACAGCGTCGCAAGTCGTTGGTTTCAACCGGAGACCGTTCGGCCAAAATACGCACCTACAATTTCCCCCAGGGACGCGTTACAGACCACCGCATCAACTACACCATTTACAGTCTGCAGGCCTTTATGGACGGACAGATCCAGGATATGATCGACCATCTGATTGTCGCCGAGAATGCCTCCCGCATCGAAAATTCTTCTCTGGGATGAAAAAGTATGATAATCTCATCTTCGACTTCGGCGGTGTACTTCTGGACTTGGCCGTCAGTCGCTGCAAACAGATGTTTCATGCCTTGGGGTTCAACGGGATTGACAACCTCCTCGGTACGGCTCACCAGAAAGGGATTCTCGACAGGTTTGAACGTGGGTTGATTACCGAACAGGAGTTCTATGACAGCCTGAGGGCTCTCATCGGGGAGGGAGGAAAGGACACTGACGCAATCACCGATGCCCGAATCAGGGAGGCATGGGTTTCGATGGCTGAAGCCCTTCCGGCTTATCGCCTTCAGGAAATCGCCAATTTGAAGCGCGAAGGCTATCATGTCTCCGCGCTCAGTAATACAAACTCTATCCATTGGGACTATTGCCGGCACTTCTTCGTGGATGCCGGGTTCCCGCCTGAGGAACTGTTCGAGAACATCTGGCTGAGCTATGAAATGCATTTGGCCAAGCCGGATGCTGCTATATTTAAAAAGGTGTTGGAAGTGTCAGGCTATCAGCCCGGGCGTACGCTTTTTATCGACGATGCGCTCCAGAACTGTCAGGTGGCCGGATCATGTGGTATTCATACCTTCAATCCCCAACCCCGTACGGACTGGCGCCGGGCGCTTACTTCAGTCTTGACTTGACAATGTCTTTGTAACTGCCGCCGATGGGGATGGAAATATCGTCCAGCAGGACGTTGCTTGTGTCGCTCTGCGTCACATAGTTGAGATTGACGATATAGCTTTTGTGGACCCTCATAAAATTCTTCTCGGGCAATTGCTCTTCCAGTTTTTTCAGGGAATATAATGCCGTAATCTTCCGTTCTTTGAGATGGAAGGTTACATATTCATGTTGTCCTTCGATGTACTTCAGTTCGTTGAAATTGATGCGATTCAGTTTGTAATCGGCTTTTACCATCATATAGTCCACAAATTCTACGGGCTCGGCGACGGGTTCCGCTGCGGGGACGGTAGCCGTCTCCTGACTGAATCTCCGGATACCTTTCTCGATGGCTGTTTTGAATCTTTCGGGCGAGATGGGTTTCAAAAGGTAGTCGGTGGCATCGAGAGAATAACTCTCCAGCGCATGCTCCGAGTAAGCCGTAGTGAAGATAATCACGGGAATGTTTTTGCAGGTTCGTGCCAGATCCAGTCCGTTGGTGTCAGGCAGATGGATGTCCAGCAACAGGATGTCCACGTGGTTATTCCGTATGGCGGCAAATGCCTCCGAGGCGGTAGCACACATGCCGACCAGAGCGAGTCTTTCATCTTTCTCAACGTAGGCACTCAGCAGCTTTCGGGCCAGTGCTTCATCATCTACAATCAATACATTATATTTCATTGAGTTCCAGTTTTACATCGTAAATAAATTCACCTTTATTATTCTTGCTGTCTTTGCCCACGATATAACCTTTGTCTCCGTAATACAGGCGGATACGTTCTTCAACGTTTTGCATCCCCACGCCCGAACGCTCTTTGTCATTGTGTTCTTTTCTCAGTTTGGGGTCAAATGTATTGATGGCACTCATTTCGAGGCTTCGGCCTGTCTGGCGGATATTGATTTTTATCCATCCGTCGGGACATTCTCCCAGGTGAGCATGTTTGAAACAGTTCTCAACCACAGGTTGCAGCAGCATGGGAGCGATGGGAAAATCCATGTTTTCAATTTCGCAGTCGAAAGTGATATCCACCTTCTCTTCCAGCCGCATTAGGTTGAAATCTATATAGTCGCGGATGTAAGTCAGCTCTTTTTGGAGGGGAATGCTGGTTTTTGAACTGTCGTCAATCACGTAACGCATCATTTCCGAGAGTTTCAAAACGGTATCCGGCGCTTTTTCGTCCTTCAGCACCGTGAGGGCATAGACGTTGTTGAGGGCATTGAACAGAAAGTGCGGATTAATCTGCATGTGCAGATATTTCAGCTGCATCTCGGTTCGGCTGTCTTTCAGTTCCTGCGTAAGGGCTTCCCGTTCGGTCAGCAGGAAGGAGATGCTCACCTGGGCAGCTGTCAACAGCAGAAGCGTACCGTATTTCACATGCATGTAGGCCCACGGAGTATCGCCCCTTTCGGATCCGGGCATCGGCAATTCTCTCCATTCCAGAAACCAGACTTCCAGAATGATGGCTCCCCTCAGCAGAAGGACCATCAGGATAATGCTCAGCAGGCCGAATACCAGCGGCTGGCGGCGCAGATAACGCGGCACCAGCCAGGACTTCATAATCAGGTGCAGGATGCGGAGAGGGAGGATGGTGACTACTGCCATCAGTAAACCGTCCAGGAACCCCAGGTGGCGCATGCTGTCGAGGGCGAACAGGATGTAGATGCCAAGCCAGCTGGCTGTCGAGGCATGGCGCTGCAGAAAGTCCAAAATTGCTGATTTCTGTTTCATGCTGCAAAGATAGAGTTTTTATTTGAATTGGAATCCTAAAAAATCTTAAAAGTTACCTCTTTAATCCACTTTCGTTGATAAATATTCAACATAAATTGAAATTAACTTCAATAAATAGGTGTATTTGGCCATTTATCCCTATATTTGCAGACTTTTTTCGGAATAATCATTTAAAATATTATAGTTTTTATGTTCAAAAAAACGTTCATTACGTTATTCTCGCTGATGACATTTCTGGTCGTTTCGCCCGTGCGGGCTCAACAGACCGATTCCGTCAGCATGACGCTGGACCAGGCTCTCCAGATTGCGCTCTCCGAAAACGCTTCGGTGCGTATTGCCGACCAGCAGATTGAAATTCAGAAGTACGCCAAGAAGGAGACCATCACGGGGCTGTTTCCCAAACTCACAGCCGCCGGAACCTTTTCCGATGCCGTTGTGCTCCAGAAGGTGAAACTCGACTTTGCTCCCGAGCCTATTTCGATGGGCCAGAAATATACATGGGCACTCAACGGTACGGTTTCTCTTCCCCTGGTGGCTCCCCAGTTGTGGAAAACCATCGCCCTCAACGAGGAACAGGTACAGCTCTCGCTCGAAGCCGCGCGTGCTTCCAAGGTTGAGGCCATTACCCAGATCAAGAATGCTTTCTATTCCCTCATGCTGGCCCGTGAGAGCTACGAGTCGCTGCTTGCTTCGCAGACAACTTCACAGGAAAATGCAACCCAGACCAGAAACAAGTTCGAGCAGGGCTCCGTTTCCGAGTATGACAAGCTGACGGCCGACGTCCAGCTGGCTACCATCAAGCCCCAGGTCCTTTCGGCCAAAAACGCGATTTCCCTGGCTGAAATGCAGCTCAAGGTGCTCATCGGTATCGATGTCAATACGCCCGTCCGTTTCGAAGGCCGGCTGGCCGACTACGAGGAGTCCCTCTTCTCCGATCTGATGAAACTCAAGGCCGACACTTCCCTTACCGACAACACGGCTCTTCGCCAGCTCGATATCCAGGAGCGTCAGCTTCGTATTTCCGAGACCATCAACAAATTGGGCTACCTGCCCACACTGGCGCTTTCCTTCCAGGCAGGCTATCAGGCCATGGGCAAGACGTTCAATCCCTTCGACCAGTCCTACTTCGGCGGTGCTACTGTGGCTCTCAGCCTTTCTTGGACGCTCTTCGACGGCGGTGCCAAGTATATGAAGACCCGTCAGAACAAACTCCAGCTGGCCAACATGGACATCCAGCGCGAGAATCTGGTGCGTCAGCTCGAGACTTCCATCACGTCGTCTCTCAACAACATTGAGACCGCTGCCGAACAGTTTGTCTCCACCAAGGAGAATGTCTATTCTGCCCAGCGCGCTTTCGAAATTGCCAAAAAGCGCTACGACGTAGGTTCAGGCACAATGCTGGAACTCAATTCTTCCGAATCGAACCTCCTCATCGCCCGTCTCTCCTACGCACAGTCCATCTTTGATTTTCTCTCCTCACGGGCTACCCTCGAGAATACACTGGGTCACCTCGTAACCGATAAGTGAGAAAAATTTTATATTTCTTTATTTACTTATTTTAGATTAAAGTTACTGGCATTAGAGACCGCCTCCTTTGTAAAACTCCAATCTAAATTATAAAATAATTAAAATATAAAATAAGGTAGCTCCAATCAGAAATATAAAATAATTAAATATAAAACAGTAAACGATGAAAAAGAATCTTCTCTTTCTCGCACCCGCAGCCCTCGTGATGCTTGCATCCTGCTCGGGCGGAAATTCTGAACCCAATGCAGGCGCTATCCGCGTTGATGCCGATACGGTGGCTGTTCCTGTACGTGTAGCTAAAGTTGTGGCTGAAGACGTTCCCCAGCTCGTCGAATTTACAGCCAATGTCGAAGCAAATAAGACCAACGAGATTGCACCCCAGTCTCCCGTCCGCATCAAAGCCATCAAGGCTGAGGTCGGCGACCGTGTCGCCCAGGGGCAGGAGCTTGTCGTGATGGACAATACCAATCTCGCCAATGCCAAGACGCAGCTCGATAACGCTAAGATTGAGTTCTCGCGCATCGATGAGCTCTATAAGGTGGGCGGCGCTTCCAAGTCGCAGTGGGATGCCCAGAAGACCAACCTCGACGTGCTCCAGACCTCCTACGACAATATGCTTGAGAATACGACGCTCCGTTCGCCCATCTCCGGTGTCGTAACGGCGCGCAACTATGATGCCGGTGATCTCTATTCCGGCAAGGCTGTGCTCGTCGTTCAGCAGATTCAGCCTGTCAAGCTCCTCATCAATGTCAACGAGCAGTATTTCTCGATGGTCAAAGAGGGTATGAATATCGACAATATTACCTTCGATGCCTATCCCGGTGAGATATTCTCGGGCAAGGTTTCCATTGTCTATCCCACCTTGGACGCCAATACGCGTACCTTCCCTGTCGAGATTAAGATTGCCAATGCCAACAACCGCGTGCGTCCCGGTATGTTCGCCCGCGTCACGATGAATTTCGGCACCCAGCGCCACGTCGTTGTACCCGACCAGTCCGTGGTGAAGCAGGTAGGCTCCGGCGACCGCTATGTCTATACGGTCACAGCCGACAATCGCGTTTCTTATGATAAGATTGAACTCGGCCGCCGCATCGGCAATTCCTATGAGATTATTTCCGGTATTCAGGACGGTGCTACCGTTGTCGTCTTCGGCCAGAATAAACTCGTCAATGGTAAATTGATTACGGTTGTAGAATAATTAAGTCTAAGTTATGAGTCTTTACGAAAGCTCCGTCAAGCGCCCCATCATGACGACCCTGGTGTTCGTCGCCATCGCCATCTTGGGTCTCTTCTCGCTCTCCAATCTGCCCATCGACCTTTTCCCGGACATTGATACCAACACCATCATGGTGATGGAAACCTATCCCGGAGCATCGGCCCAGGATATCGAGAACAACGTAACGCGCCCGCTTGAGAATGCCCTCAACTCGGTCAACTACCTCAAGCACATCACCTCCAACTCCCGCGAGAACTATGCGATGATCACCCTGGAGTTCGAGTACGGCTACGACATTGATGACCTCACCAATGACGTCCGCGACAAACTCAATATGATTTCGCAGAACTTGCCCGACGGTGCCGGAACGCCCATCATCTTCAAGTTCTCGTCCGATATGATTCCCATCCTCGTGCTCACCGCCCAGGCCAGGGAATCCACTTCGGCACTCTATAAGATTCTCGACGACCAGGTGGCAAACCCTATCGCACGTATCGCAGGCGTCGGCTCAGTTTCTATCTCCGGTGCTGCCGAACGTACGGTCTATGTATATGTAGATCCCGACAAACTGGAGGCCTACAATCTTACTGTCGAGGCAATCTCGTCGCTCATCGCCGCTGAAAACCAGAACGTTCCCGGCGGTTCGTTCGACACCGGAAACAATGCTTATACACTGCGTGTCCAGGGAGAGTTCAGCAATCCCCAGGATATGCTCGATATTGTTGTTTCCACAGCCAATAACCGTACGGTCTATCTGCGCGATGTGGCCCGTCTCGAAGATACGGTCCAGGAACGTGCCCAGAAGGTCGTGACCTACATTCCCAACACCAATGTCGAGAAGGGCTACTCCGGCGAACAGGGCGCCATCATCATCATCCAGAAGCAATCGGGCGCCAACTCGGTCGAGATTTCCAACCGTGTAATGGCACAGTTGCCCGCCATTCAGAAGTCTCTCCCCTCCGACGTTCAGTTGGGTATCCTGGTCAATACGTCCGACAACATCCGTGCTACCGTCGCTTCTCTGGAGGAGACCATTCTCTTTGCCATGCTCTTTGTGGCACTGGTTTGCTTCATCTTCCTCGGACGCTGGCGTGCTGTGGTGATTATCGTGATTACCATCCCTCTGTCGCTCATCGCCTCATTTATCTATTTGAAAGCGGTCGGTTCTTCGCTTAACATGATTTCGCTCTCCTGTCTTTCAATTGCCATCGGCAACGTCGTCGATGATGCAATTGTGGTCTTGGAGAATGTTACAACCCATATCGAACGAGGCGCCGATCCCAAACAGGCTGCCATCCACGGTACCGGAGAGGTCGCCATTTCGGTTATCGCCTCTACGCTTACCATGATTGCGGTGTTCTTCCCCCTCACGATGGTCAGCGGTATGTCGGGCGTGCTCTTCCGAGAGCTCGGTTGGATGATGTGTATCATCATGACGGTCTCCACCACATCGGCCCTCTCCTTCACACCTATGCTCTGTTCGCAGATGCTCAAACTCAAGCGTCGCGAATCCTGGTTCTCCCGCTGGTATGAGCATTTCGTGGTGCGTGGTGCCCTTGACAAACTCGATGCATGGTATGCCAAGCGTATCAACTGGGCGGTTCGTAACCGCAAGACGATGATTGCTGTTATGGTCATCGCGTTCTTTGTGATGATGCTTCCCGCCTTCCTGGGTCTGATTGGTACGGGCTTCTTCCCGCAGCAGGACAACGGACGTATCTCTGTCTCGCTCCAGCTCCCCATCGGTACGCGCCAGGAACGCGCCAACGAGATTGCCGACGAGCTGGCCAACCTGTGGATGCAGCGCTGGGGTACTCCCGACAAACGCCTCCTCAAGGCTTGTAACTATACGACGGGTCAGGCCGATACCGACAATACCTTCGCTTCGATGAACGACAACGGTACGCACATCATTTCGTTCAATGTGGGTATGTACAATGTGGCCGAGCGTCTGGAGCCTGTCTCCATGTTCGATGTCGCTGCCCAGATGCGCAAGGACCTTGCCAACTATCCTGAGCTCGTCAAAGTCGTTGTCACCGAAGGCGGACAGGGAGGCATGGGCGGCCAGTCGACAGCCGACTTCGAGATTTACGGCTATGACCTCGATGCCACCGACCGCGCCGCCCGCGAACTGAAGACGCGCATGCTGCAGTTCCCCGGCGTATCGCAGGTCAACATCTCCCGTTCCGACTATCAGCCCGAGCTCCAGGTCGATTTCGACCGTGACAAGCTGGCCAAGTACGGCCTCAACCTCTCCACGGCCGGCGCTTACATCCGCAACCGTTTCAACGGCAATACGGCTTCGCAGTTCCGTGAGGACGGTGAGGAATATGATATCGTAGTACGTTACGAACCCGAAGCCCGTCAGAAGGTCGAGGATATCGAGAATATTCTGCTTTACGGTGCAAACGGATCTATGGTCCGCGTCAAGGATGTCGGTACGGTGGTGGAACGTTTCACCCTGCCCAAGATTGAGCGTAAGGACCGTCAGCGCATCAACACCGTATCCTGCGTTGTCAACTCAGCTGAATCCAACCTCGGTGCTGTTGTTAACTACGGTCTCGGACAGATTGATCAGATGCGTGCCGAAGGTTTGGAGTCCGATATCCAGATTGATGTCGCAGGTTCCTTTGAGGACCAGCAGGATTCGTTCAAGGATCTGATGACCCTCGGCCTGCTCATCATCATTCTGGTTTACATCGTGATGGCTGCCCAGTTCGAATCGTGGACCGACCCCTTCATCATCATGCTGGTGTCTATCCCCTTCACCTTCACGGGTATCGTGATGGCTCTCTGGATGACGCGTGTCGATCTCAACATCATGTCCATGCTCGGCGGTATCATGCTCATCGGTATTGTGGTGAAGAACGGTATCGTGCTCATCGACTATATCCACCTCCTGCGTGAACGCGGTCTCTCCGCCGTTCAGGCTTCCGTGCGTGCAGGTAAGTCCCGTCTCCGTCCTGTGTTGATGACCACCCTCACCACCATCCTCGGCATGGTGCCTATGGCCATCGGTACGGGTCAGGGTTCTGAGATGTGGCAGCCTCTCGGTATCGCCATCATCGGCGGTCTGACTGTAGCCACCGTCATGACGCTGGTCGTTGTCCCCACGGTCTATTGTCAGATGCAGGGCACCAAGATTCAGCAGGAACGCCGTGCTCATGCAGCCGCCCTCGGTCTCGAGGCTGAGTGGGCCAAAAAGCGCCACCGTTTCAAACGTCATTAATAATAAGATTTTATATTTGGTTATTTTATATTTTAATATTGGGATTACAATCCCTTGCCGCACTTGGTCGGTAACCAATCCCTTGCAGAACTTGTCCTGTAACTTTAATATAAAATAACTAAATATAAAAGGTACCCCTAACCTCTGGCCCGTAACTTTAATATAAAATATAAAATAACTAAATGTCGAATAATGAAAGCAGTATTTGTATCCTATGACCAGGCGCACGCCGACGATGTGATGCGTGCCTTGGGCCACGTTCAGCAGCGCGGCTTCACGCTTTGGGAGCAGACCCAGGGACGAGGCTCGGTCAACGGTGATCCCCACCTCAACAACCATGCCTGGCCGTCCAACAATGCTTCTTTACTCTCCTTCATGGACGATGCCAAGGTGAAGCCCTTCATGGACCTCATGCGTAAGCTCGATGCCGACCATCCGCTGCTCGGCCTCCGTGCCTTCGTCCTTCCCGTCGAGGAGGCGATGTGAGTCGCTTCGTGCATAATTAAAGCCTGACTCTTTCGAGCCAGGCTTTTTGTTTTCCGCCCCTCTCTGTCAGCCCGCGTAGAGTTTCATGTACGCGTCCATCATCTGGCCGGCCAGGTCGGCGGGGTCGAACTTCCTGAGGCAGTACTCCCGTCCGCGTTCTATCATCGTGTTCCTCAGGTCGGTGTTGTTCAGCACATCCTGGATTGCCTGGGCCAGTGCATCCGGATTGTTGGGGTCAATCAGGCAGGCATCCGGTCCGGCAGCCTCGGGCAGCGACGATACATTCGAGGTGATAACAGGCGTGCCTTGCAGTTCGGCTTCCACAACGGGCAGTCCGAAACCTTCGTAGAACGACGGATAGACAAAGCACTGACAGACGGTATAGAGCGCCTGCAGAACCCGGTTGTCGCGGATGTTGGATACGATGCGGATATCGTCCGACAGTCCGTGCTGTTTGATATAGGCTTCACAGAGCTGCTGATAACTGCGCCCCTTGCCTACAACGAGCAGGAAGGGACGTTTCTCCTTGGGCGTCAGTTCCATCGCCTTGATCAGTGCCATCAGGTTCTTCCGGCGGTTGATGCTGCCCACGTTCAATATAAAGCGCGAAGGCAGGTCTTCGATGGTCTGGTGTACCAGATCCCACGCTTTCTGATAGGGGATGGGTGTGTAGTATTCTGCAGCTACAGGCTGATAGATGACATCCACCTTGCCCGGATCCACACCGTAATAATGATGCAGGTCGTCTTTGGTCGATTGCGAAATGGCAATAATGCGGTCGCTGTGGCGGCACGCATAGCTGAACTTCCAGTTGTAAATCAAGCGGTCCCACCAATGGTACATTTCCGGAAAGGTTTTGAAACACACATCGTGGATGGTCACCAGCGTGTAGATACCTCTCACTTTGGTTGAGGCGGGAATCTCGTGGCTGAGCCCGTGGAATATCTCCACGCCGTGTTTCTTCAGCTTGTGGCCCACCCACAGTGTGCGCCACAGCGCTCCGCGCAGCAGCCCGTGGGGTGTAATCACTTTGAACCGCTTGTCGGCCAGTATCGCATCCGTCTCCGGCCGGTGTTTGATTTTGGGTGTGTAGAGGATGTATTCGTTCTCGGGAAAGGCGTCAGCTAACGACAGGATGAGACTGCGGCTGTAATTGCCGAGTCCGGTAAAGTTGTTGAAAACGCGCTTGGCGTCGAACCCTATTCTCATCTTTTATTTGATTGTGTCAAATCCTTCGCCGAACACTCCCGTGCAGTTGGTCTGCGATACCATGGCGTTCGGGTCGATGGATTTGATGATGGTGAATATATATCGGCTCTCGTATTTCCTGCAGAGCACCATCACGACTTCTACGTCTTTCTTCGAGTACCAGCCCTCGCCTTTCAGTATCGTCACTCCGCGGCCGGCACGCTGGTTCACAGCATCGGCGATTTCGCTGTACCGCTTCGAGATGATGAGGAACTGTACCGTCTGACGCGTGCCGTTGATTACATAGTCGGTCACAATGCTGGCCACCAGCAGGTAAACAATGCCATAGACGATGGTTTCGGCCGAGTGGAACAGAAGCCACGACGACGAGATAATGATAAGATCTACCAGCTGCATGGCCCGGCCGAACGACATCCTTGTGTGTTTGGCCAGAAGTGCCACCACGATGTCGGTGCCGCCTGTCGAACCGTTGTGGCTGATGGCGATGCCCAGACCGATGCCCGCAATGATGCCGCCGATGAGCAGGTGCATGAAACGGTCCTGGCCGGCTGTAACCAGCGGGAAGGCTTCAAACAGGCTTTGCGCCACACTCAGAAAGAACGACAGCGCAATCACACCCATGATGGTGCGTATCACAAACTGACGGCTCAAGGCTTTGAAGGCGATGAGCAGCAGCAGTCCGTTGATGACCAGCACCGCCGGGCCGACGGGTATCCTGAAGGCATAGTAAAGCAGGGCGGCAATACCGGCCACTCCGCCCGATACGATTTGTTCGGGCAGGATGAAGGCCGAGAAGCCTATGGCATAAATCGCACACCCCAGAAACACAAAGAGCGTGTCCTTGATCTGGAGTTTGAACAGCCGGCTGTGTACAGTGTCCTGAAAACTGCTCATCACAGTACGATGTTAACAATCTTCTTGGGTACGATAATGACTTTCTTCGGGGTCTTGCCCTGAATCCACTTCTGTGCGTCGGGATGCGCCAGCACGGCTTTCTCGATGTCGGCATTCTGTGCGTCGGACGGGAATTCCATCGTCAGTCTTACCTTGCCCTGAATCTGGATGGCATACTTGAACGACGATTCCACCAGGTACTTCTCGTCCCACTTGGGCCATTGGGCGTCACAGACGGTGCTTCCGTTGCCCAGGTTGTGCCACAGTTCTTCGGCGATGTGGGGTGCGAAGGGCGCCAGCAGCACAACCACCTGCGCGAGGACATCCTTCGAGGTGCACTTCTGCTGTGCGAATTCGCCCACCGCAATCATGAAGGCCGGAATGGCGGTGTTGTAGGAGAAGTTCTCGATGTCCTGCGTCACCTTCTTGATGAGCTTGTGGAGGGTCTTCAGGCTTTCGGCCGAAGGCTGTGCGTCGTTGGGAAGGAATTCCTCGCCTTTCCAGAACAGGGCCCACAGTTTCTTCAGGAAACGGAACGAACCGTCGATGCCGGCAGTGTCCCAGGGCTTCGACTGCTCGATGGGACCCAGGAACATTTCATAGAGTCGCAGCGTGTCGGCACCGTATTTGTCGCAGATGTCGTCGGGGTTCACTACATTGAACTTCGACTTCGACATCTTCTCCACGGCCCAGCCGCAGATGTATTTGCCGTCCTCCAGGATGAACTCGGCATCCGCATATTCGGGACGCCAGGCCTTGAAGGCCTCCACGTCGAGCACGTCGTTATGAACCAGGCTGATGTCGCACAGCAGCGCCGTCGTTTCGTACTGGTCTTTCAGGTTGTGCGACACGAACTTGTTGGTGCCCTGCACGCGATAGACGTAGTTGCTGCGGCCCTGGATCATGCCCTGGTTGATGAGTTTCTGGAAGGGCTCCTCCACACAGCTCCAGCCGTAATCGTGCAGGAATTTGTTCCAGAAGCGCGAGTAGATCAGGTGACCGGTGGCATGCTCCGAACCGCCCAGATAGAGATCCACGTTCTTCCAGTATCCGTCGGCTTCTTCCGACACAAGGGCCTGGTCGTTCTTGGGATCCATATAGCGGAGATAGTAGGCCGAGGAGCCTGCAAAACCGGGCATCGTACACAATTCGAGCGGGAACACCGTCTTCTGGTCAATCAGCGCTTTGTCAACCACCTTGCGGTTCTGTTCGTCCCAGGCCCAGATCTGTGCGTTGCCCAACGGGGGCTCGCCGGTCTCGGTGGGCTTGAATTCCTTCACTTCAGGCAGCTGCAGGGGCAGACACTCCTCGGGCAGCATGTAGGGCATGCCGTCTTTGTAGTAGGCGGGGAAGGGTTCGCCCCAGTAACGCTGGCGCGAGAAGATGGCGTCGCGCAGACGGTAGTTTACCTTCACGCGGCCTATGCCCTTTTCGGTTACGTATTGCTTGGTCGCAGCGATGGCTTCCTTCACGGTCAGACCGTTCAGCGAGAAGCCGGGGTCGGCTGCATGGCCCGGACGGGGCGAATTGATCATGATACCCTCTTTGGCATCGAAACTCTCCTCGCTCACGTCGGCTCCCTCGATGAGGGGGATGATGGGCAGGTTGAAGTGCTTGGCAAAGGCGTAGTCGCGCGAGTCGTGGGCCGGTACTGCCATGATGGCACCCGTGCCGTAGCCTGCCAGCACGTAGTCCGAAATCCAGATGGGCACCTCGTCGCCGGTCAGGGGATTGATGGCGTAGGAGCCTGAGAATACGCCCGACACCTTGTGGTCGCTCTTGCGCTCCAGTTCGGTTTTCTTCTTCGTGGCGTCAATATAGGCATCCACAGCGGCCTGCTGGGCTGCCGTGGTCACCTGGGCCACATATTCGCTTTCGGGAGCCAGTACCATGAAGGTCACGCCGAACATCGTGTCGGCGCGGGTGGTGAAGATGGTGAACTTCACGTCGCTGTCCTTCACCGAGAACACGGCTTCCGTACCCTCCGAACGGCCTATCCAGTTCCTCTGGGTCTCCTTGAGCGAGTCGGTCCATTCGATGGTATCCAGGCCGTCCAGCAGACGCTGGGCATAGGCCGAGATGCGGAGGTTCCACTGACGCATGCGTTTCTGTTCTACGGGGAAACCGCCGCGTTCCGAGAGACCGTTCACCACCTCGTCGTTGGCAAGCACGGTGCCCAGACCGGGACACCAGTTCACCACGCTCTCGCCCAGGTAGGCGATGCGGTAGTTCATCAGGGTCTGCTGCTTTTCCTTCTCGCCCATGGCCTTCCATTCGGCGGCGCTGAAGGTCAGCTCTTCCGAGCAGGCGGCATTCACTCCCTCGGTGCCGTTCTGTGCGAACTTGGCCTCAAGGTCGGCGATGGGCTGTGCCTTCTGCAGTGTGTTGTCGAAATAACTTTGGAACATTTTCTGGAAGGCCCACTGCGTCCACTTGTAATAGCCGGGATCACAGGTCCTTACCTCGCGGCTCCAGTCAAAACTGAATCCGATACGGTCCAGCTGTTCGCGATAGCGGTCGATGTTCTTGAAGGTCGTTACCTCGGGATGCTGTCCCGTCTGGATGGCATACTGCTCGGCGGGCAGACCGTAGGCGTCGTAGCCCATCGGGTGCAGCACATTGAATCCGTTCAGCCGCTTGTAACGGGCATAGATGTCGCTCGCAATGTATCCCAGGGGATGTCCCACGTGAAGTCCCGCACCCGAGGGGTAGGGGAACATGTCCAGCACATAGTACTTGGGTCGCTTCTCATCGATGGCCACGCGATAGGTGCCCTTGGCTACCCACTCAGCCTGCCATTTCTTCTCGATTTCTCTGAAATTATATTCCATCGTTGTTATATTTTGTTTCTTCTTTTTTATAAATATGGCCGCAAAGTTAATGATTTTTTTCCACATTATCACTTCATCCACAAAAAAATCTGCCCATTTCTGTATCTTCGGGCCTGAAATCCTCCCAAATCGATACATTTAGTGAGCAGAAAACG